>Ga0209191_1002489_pt1 | contig 11405 bp, 15 predicted proteins | sample S_130626_EF_Meta_FD_187320 | JGI IMG/M metagenome (GOLD analysis project Ga0209191, IMG submission 187320) | Freshwater microbial communities from Lake Simoncouche, Canada to study carbon cycling - S_130626_EF_MetaG (SPAdes) (version 2) | ecosystem: Environmental > Aquatic > Freshwater > Lake ... | reverse complement strand
AAGGACCTAACAAGAATAATAAAGTTGGCATCAGAAACATCTTTTTTGCAACTAGAAGAAAAAGATATGTTGTTGTTATAAGAGGAATTTTCTATGGTGAGTATAAGAATATCTTCGACGCTATTAGACGAGTCCAAGAAATCAAAAATGGATAAACAATATGATGTTTGACGTAATAAATAATGTTGCAAAGGGCTATCAAAAATGGCTTGGAATTACAGGTGCTAGTAACATCCAAGCCATCGCTAATGCTATTGATCAATCTTGGGAACAATTTCATTTTAATAAAGAAACAAATAAAAATAACATATATGTGTATTTCTGTACATCTGCCTATTTGGTGCATAAATATAAAAGAAATCTGTTAAACACTGACAATGAATTAAAAATTAAAATTGTTATTGTGGGAAAGCCACAGAATTTAATTCCTAAGAAAGTAAAAAAAGCCATAGATAAAGAAATCGTTATCTTTAGAAATCTGTTGCTTAATTACAACATTGAGATTGGCGTCGATGATGCGGGAGATATTGGCATCAGCTCTATGAGTGATCTGGAAAGAATAAGTTATCAGCCCAATAGTAGGAAGTTAAATCCTGATTTAAAAGAATTAATTATTAAGTCTATGGCAAACAAAAAAGTAAGCGATGATTTAATTAATCTCATAGAAAAGTATGCTGAAAATAATATTGATCCCTTTTTCATTCAAGATTATTTGGATAGCTTTGTCTCAGATAAGAAATTAACAAAGAAGAAAATCAATCAAATATTGGAGAAACTGTCATGATGGAAGAAGATTTGCCGCCAGATTTAGAAGATGAAATTGTGTATCAGAATGATATTAGACCAGAACACCCTTCTAACGTAAAGCCCCATCACCATGCTATTTCTACAGTCGAAGAAATAGAAAAAACGTACAATCCTGCTGATCCAAATCTAGAACTATACAGACAGCAAATAAGAGCAAAAGGGTCTGTAAGAAAAATAAAACTCAGTACTCATATGGTACGAAAAGCCATTAACACTGCTAACGGCGATTTAAGGGCTGCTGCAGTGCTGCTAAAAGTAAGCCTATACAAGCTAATTCAATTTGTTAGAAAAAAGCCCATGCTGAGAGATTTGATCGCAGCCAATAACAGGCAAGATCTGTTAATGTTGGCGGAAGCCAATCTGAGAATGCTCATCATGGAAGGGAACCTCCCGGCTACTATCTTTGTCCTTAAGACTCTTGGTAAAAATTATTATTCAGAACGAATAGAACTTACGCCAGTTCTTAAAAAAGATATTAACCAGATGACAGATGACGAGCTTTCAAAATTAGTCGAAATAGAAGTTAACAAGATCGAAAAGAGAATCGAAGGACATAAAGATCAACTGGAAAAAAAGAGAATAGAAGAATATGGCGAAAACCCAGAAGAGTGACATCGAGCCTGCTCCGAATCACATAACACAGGCAAAACAAGAATTATTAGCCAGACAAGAAGCGAGAGTTTCTTTGTCTGGCTTTTCAAAATATGTCATGCAGGAATACCGGGAGAACTGGCATCACAAATTAATCTGTGACTTTATACATAGAATGTTGTTAGCTCGTAGCAATCCCCACGCCATTCGCCGCCTTTTAGTGAGTGTTCCTCCCCGAACAGGGAAATCCCAGCTCATTTCCCGGCATTTACCGGCATTTTTGTTGGGCTTAAATCCCAAACATCAAATCATAGCAACTACATATAATCAAACTTTTGCTTCAAAAATAGCAAGAGATGTAAAAAGAATCATGGAAAGTGATGAGTATAAAAGGATTTTTGGTACACGAATACCTTCTTCTAGTGGTAATAAGAACCTAGGCAAGTACAAAAATGCTGCAGATTTCTTTGAGCTTCAAGAAGGCGGCTATTATAAAGCATCGGGTTTTGGTGGTGCTATTACAGGAATGGGAGCTAATTGGCTCATTGTAGATGATCCTTATAAGAATCGGGAGGAAGCTGATAGCCTTTCGACTAGAAATTCAATCTCAGAGTGGTATAAATCGGTATTAAGAACCAGAGCTGAGAAAGATGCGAGAATAATAATTATTCAAACTAGATGGCATCCTGAAGATTTGGTTGGCGAGATGATAGACATAGCAGGTTCTGATTTGGGTGCTGATCAGTGGGAATGTATTACTTTGCCTGCGATAGCGGAAGTTCCTTTGTCTTATTATGATTCAAGGAAAGTGGGCGAGAGTCTTTGGGTGGATAAGTTTACAGAAGCTGATTACCAGCAAATTAAGCTTAGTATTGGGAACAGGGAGTGGCAAAGTCTATATCAGCAGAATCCACAACATGCTGGTACTAATGAATGGAATCCTAGTTTATTTCCTGAGACTATTATGGAAGATAATTTGCCCAGTTTGGATCAGAGGACTGGTACGGTTATTGCGCTTGATCCTTCTATAGGTGCTGGAACTAAGAATGGAGATTTTGCTGGAATAGTCTGTATAGCGAGGGGTTTGGACCAATTACTGCATGTAGATAGTATTGTGGACAGGATGAGTATAGAAAATATGTTGCAGACTACTGTAGAGTTTGCCAAAAAGTGTGATGCAGAAGCAATCACAGTAGAGGCGAATTTGTTTCAGAGTCTTTTAGTGAATCAATTAAGTGATAAATTAAGGGCTAGTGGAGTTCAAATACCTGTTATTCCTTTAAAAAATAATATAAATAAGGAAGTAAGAATTCGCAGACTGGGACCATATATAGAAAAAGGGCATTTTAGATTCGTTAAAAGTCGAGGTAATGCTGAATTATTGAAGCAATTGAAGCAATTTCCTGTCGGTAGTCATGATGATGGACCTGATGCTTTGGAACAATGTTTAAGAATCTTGATTGCAGTTTGCAACAATAGAGCCAGAAAATTCTATGGCAGCATAGTATAAACTACACAGAGGCACAATAATGGGACTATTAGAGAATTTTTTCAATCTTTTTAAAAAAGAGCAACCTAAAAAGATAAAAGAAAATTACATTGGCGGAGGATTTGGATCCTTTTTCCTTCCTCCGGAGATATATGCAGACAACATTAGTCAGGTTTATAATCTGTACAGTGGGTCTGTAGGCATAGCGCCATTAAGTAGTGCCCGTGATAGGGCGATGGGATATAATTATCCCTTTTTACGTAGCTTAGCTGATTTGTTGGCATACAGGGCTAATAGTAGGTGGGCAGCGCAGACAAATGCATATGCTACTGGACTGATTAATGGATTGACCAGTTATGTTATTGGCGATGGATTTAGTGTGAAGATAAGCAGTGATACAGATAATGATTTTGCTGATTTTGTTCAGGATTTGTTGAATATATGGATGGACAATATTAACTTCTTGAACATACAATCTGAAACATATGTCCGCAGTGAAGTAGATGGTGAAGTGTTTATAAGATACTTTATGACAAAAGAAGGACTGCGACTTGGTTGGATTGAGCCTGAATGGGTGCAGCCAATTAGCGAAGCGGAAACTAATGATGAACCTTGGAATTGGTCTGGTATATATACTGATCCTGATAACATTAATGACATTAAGGGATATGGAGTTTTAGATTGGAAGCTAGATGGTACTATAGACAGAATTTATCTACCATCAGAGAAAGTTGAATTTTTAAAATGTAATTCAACAGGTAATACATTGCGTGGATTGCCTAGTATTTGTTTCGATACACTGGAAAGCCTGACATTGGCAGCTACATTAGCATCTAATATAGCGAGTAATAGTGCTGCTGGTGCAGCGATTACACTGATTCGCCAGCATGAAACAGCTACTGCCACTGATATAGATGCATTCCTGCAGAGTCAAATACCGCAAAATATTCCATATCAGAACGTTGCGTACAATGCTCCACAGGCATTTAAAGGATTTCAGGGTGTTACTGGTGCCGGAGTCTATGATATTCCTAAAACAATGCAGTATATAGATCCGCCAAGTGCTGGAAATATAGACAAGTATATAGGTGCATTAGATGCAATTTTACAAAAGGCTGGACGTAGATGGAATGCACCGACGTGGATCATGAGTGGTCATACAGCTCAGCACAATTATGCTTCTAGTCTTACTGCTGAATCTCCGTTTCTTAGATGTTGCCAGCGCAAACAGCATGAATTGAAGCGCCATTTCATGAATATTATTACAAAGGCACTGGATAATTTTGCTATTATTGGAGATTTGCCATTAGACTGGAGAAACAATATAACTATTAATATTAGTCCTCCTAGCACAGTCGTAAGAGATGTTAAGAATGAAATAGAAGTAAATAAGGCTTTAAATGAGATGGGAATCAAGAGTAAGAGAAGTATCGCTGCAGAATTTGGATTGGACTATGATGCTGAGCAAGATCTGTTGCAAAAAGAAAAGGATCTTAATCAAAATGGTATTGATGATGCGCTTGAAGATGAGGCTCAAGCAGATGAAAAAAATGATAGTGAAGTTAAACAGGATTAAGATTAAACCAAAATCTCTATCTTGCTAGATAAATACGATATATGCGCAAACATAATATATTATTAGAAAATAGCATAGTCTCTGGCAATGGCTTAGTAGTCGATAGAGATGCTGGAATAATACGTAATGTAAAGATTCTTGGATACAAATCAAATAATAATAGATATTATCCTCCTTCAACGATGAAAGAGGCTGTAGCACAGAATCTATATGAACAAGTTCCTGTGTTTGCAAATCATTTATTAAACAATGATGATCAAAGAAAAATTGAAGATCGTCTCGGAAGAATAATCAATGTGAGATATGTCGAAGGTTCTGGTCTAATGGGTGATTTCGAACTGCTAAAAAGTCATCCAATGAGCGAAAGAATTTTTGAAGCTGCAGAACGACTATCTGACAGCTTTGGTTTTTCCCACACCGCAGAAGGTGAAGTCAAAAAAAACAAAAATGGTATATTTGAAATTACAAAATTAACAAAGGTGTTGAGTGTGGATTTAGTAGCCACGCCTGCAACCGTTTCATCTCTAGCTGAAGGAAGCATCATGAAAAAAGTAGAAAAAGATATTCTAGAAGGAGTATCTCCATACGAGTCAGAAAAAGAAATTGATATGGATGACAAGAAAAAAAAAGAAATGGATGATAAAGAAAAAGAACCAACCGACAAGGATGAGAAAAAAGAAAACATGGACATGGACATGAAAAAAGATGACAAGGATGAAAAAAAGGAAGAAGATGACATGGAAGAAGAAGACAACAAAGATGATGACATGGAAGAAGAAGAAGATGACATGAAAAAAGATGATAAGAAAAAGGAATCTGTTAAGCAAGTTGCTTCAAAAGAATTGATTCTTGAATATTGTCATGCAGCTAATATCAAACCTGATGTTGATCTTGTAGAAGATCTATCTGAAATGAATAAAGATTTAGCCATCAAAACAATTCGTAGATTAGCTGAAGCTAAACTAGAAAATGTAAAAACATATGGACCTAGAGGTCCTGAGAAAAAGGAAACAAATATCAAGGATATTGCTAATTGGCTTTTAAACTAAAAAAAGAAGGGGTTATTAATTATGAGTACTATTTTTGCTGGATGGAGATTTGTTCTACCTGCCGATGGCACAGTTGTTGCCTTACCTGCGAGCGCAAGCTATGCATTTCAAGTTGGTGATTTGGTTTGTTGGGACTCAACCAATAAAGAATTGGTTCCTGTGAATGTATCTGTTGCAGGCGTTACTGATAGCGTTGCTAACATTGCAGCTAGCTTTGTTGGAGCGGCTTTACAAGGCAAGCTCGCAGCTGATACAAGTCCAGGTTTTCCTATCTACCCAGCACCTAAACAGGGTTTAACAGTCGAAATGAACCCAATTTACCTTGCAGACATTGCCTCAACAAGCTCTGCTGATTTTGGCGATACAGTAGGTCCTGTTGTAGGATCCGCCAACAACGTTGCTTTAAATACTACAACAGCACAAATTATCGGATATATTTTGTCTGATTACAGTGGTCAAACAGTTACCCAAGTACGTTGCCGTTTAATTGGCAAGTACAGTCCTTACAGATTTGCAGATTTCAACTAATTTAAACTAGGAGTATAGAAAATGTCAGTTAATCCAATTAAAATTAAATCGTTATGGGAGAGCCGTCAAAAGCAATCTAACGGTGCCAAACGATTTGTAAATGAAATGAAGCACATGCTCGGACTTTGCGACGAGATTGGCAACCCCTACAAAGACAAAAATGGTCAAAAAGAAGTCCGCAATCAGCAGATTTCTCCTGAGCAGTTCTCTTTGAGAGCTTTGGCCGAAGGTTTGATGGGCGATTACATCCATCGTTTTGCTGATCCGGGATCCACAGCTGAAGTTGCCAATCTGAACCTTCAAGGTCAAGAATTGGAAGCTGAATCAGGATCAAGATTTGCTGAAGCCGTTGGCGCACCTGTCGATGCTTCCGCTTATGCAGCCATCAACGCTTTCACAGCGGTAACTGGTGGTCTAATCGAAGTTAGAGTTCTTGAATCTTTCAAGAATCCTTCTTTCATTGGCGATAGCCTAGTGAAAACCATTGACACTCGTCTAAACGGACAAAAGATGATCAGCATGTCAGGTCTTGGACCTCGTTCTGCTCGTCGTGCTCCCGGCGAACAATTCCCAAGAGCACAGCCTTTTGGTCGTTATGTTCAGACACCTGAATTGTACGAAAATGCACTTGCTGTCGATGTGACCAGAGAAGCTGTTCTTTATGATCTATCTAATGATCTACTCCGTCAGTGCTCAGAAATTGGCTACTGGCTTGGATATCAAAGAGAATTAGACATCCTAAACGCTGTCATCGGTGGTTCTGCCGCCCCCGTATTCAACTGGAACGGCAGCAACTATACCTATTACTCTGATCAATCAGCAACAATTGGTTTCAATTCAGTATTGAGCGCCAATCCGCTGCAAGACTGGGTTTCTCTACAGAACTGCCTAACACAGCTCTACAGAAACACCGATCCTGATCTTAAAACTAGGTTGCTCATCCAACCAAATCTTCTATTAGTCACACAGGCTCAAGTTCCAACAGCGAATTTGATTCTAAATGCAACAATGACAGAAAGGCGTACTGCGCCTATTGCTACTGGCGCTCCTGCTCAGACCAATGCCAACCCATTGAACGTGAGCAACACACCAAGCAATCCAATGTCTGGTATGTTTAATGTTGTGACGACTCCATTGCTTGAACAACAATTGGTTGAGCAAGGTGTAAGCTCTGATTATGCTAAAGCCAATCAGACTTTCTTCTTAATCGACACCAGCAAGGCTTTTGCTTGGATGAGTGGCATTCCTCTTACCACACAAACTGCAAGTGCTAATAACTACAATGCCTTGAACCAAGGTTTAGTAGCTAGCTACTTTAGCTTCTATCGTGGCACACCTGCAGTTATCAGTCCTTGGCACATCATTAAGTCCTACAACACTTAATATTTAATTTAAATTTAAATTGAACAAAGCCCTCGAATTTCCGGGGGCTTTGTTCTTTTGTAAATCAGATAAACTATACAGTAAGCAACTGGTGTGTGGGATCATTTGTTGTTATTTTTTGCAAACCGACCTATGTATCCCCCATCAGCCAGATCGAGGAAACAAAATGGCAAAGATTAAAAAAATGGAAAATGAAATGAATGATGTTAAGTTGTTTGAAGTGCAGTACAAAAATCTTCCAAAAAGAATTTACAGATTTGTAACGGAAAGAGAAGCAATCAATCAATATAGGACAGATTTAATGATTTCACCATTGAGAAGTGATGCTGAATTTACAGTAGGCGAATGGACACCGTTAGAAGGAAAATAAATGGCAAGCCCACAAGACAATATACAATTGGCAGTCGATGCTTTGGCGCTACAAATCAAAGAAGCCACAGAAAATCCTAAACCTAGTTATAGTGTGGATGGACAACAGGTAGATTGGTCTAGTTATCTATCTACATTAATAGACAAAATGGAAACTTTGTTAAAGGTAAGACAACAAATTAATATTCCATATCAAGCAATTACAAAAGCAAGAATGTTTTAAGGAGATTTAATGTTATACGCAAATGTTACTGTTACAGCATCTGGTGACACTATTATCATACCTGCTGTTGCTGGTAAAAAAGTAAGATTACACGAATACGTTGTAATTACTGATGCTGATGTTATATTTACATGGAAAGATACTGCAGGTACTTCTCTTAGTGGTCCATTGCCATTAGCATCATATGGTGGTATTTCTTCTGCTCCGGGTGCTGGAAGCTATCAAACTCCATTTGGATTGATGGAAACTAGTCCTAATGCAGGATTGGTTATAAATCTTTCTGGTGCAGCTAATATTGGTGGTCATATTACATACACATATGTGGTATATTAATGGCAAAAACTCTAGATATTGATGCTGACTATTTGTTTTTTGACAATCTAGTATCTGCAACATATGTAGATTTGTCTGGAAATACCTTTTTATTTAATTATGTAAAAGTGTATCCAAATGTAGATGAGCCTGATGAGGAGCAAGACATAGCATTGCAAACTGCTGATACAAAGTTTTGTGTTTGGAATTTAGAAGCTGATTTTCCATTTCAGAACAATGCTTTGTTAACAGTTGGCGCAAGTAACTATCGCATTATTGGCTTTAACAAGCGCTCGTGGGAAACTAGGTGGGTGCTAACAGCGGTTATGGATGCTGGGGAGCATGTATTATGAGTTGTGTTACTACTACACCTAATCCTAGCTGTCAAAGTGTCAGTGTATTATATGAAATATTAATTGCAGTTAAATCCAGATTAGATGCAAGTGGTTGTCTGCCTAATACTGTAGTAAGAAAAAGACCAACTACATTAGATCTTGATACATTTCCTCTAGTTGTTATTGCACCATTAGAAGGCGAAAAAATAAGATTTGAAGCATTCGGATATATAGCATATGACTATTCGATTATTGTAAGTTTGGTGCAAATTGGCAATAGACAATATGAAACTAATATAGAAAAAGATTTAATTCAGAGGGAAGCTATTAGACAAGCATTAACTGGTGTTACATTGCCTAATACTAATGACACTAAAGTATGGGATACTAATATTGCAATGAATGACCCTCTTTATATACCATATAAAGGTAGTACAGGTGTATACCAAGTAAATACATTTGTGGCAAATTACAGCACATTGGAACCAAGAGTTAATTTAAACTAGGAGAAGAAAATGCCTACAGTAATAAGCGGGAAGACAGGAACTATTAGTTTTGGTGCCACATCTGTATGTGTTACCAATTGGGATGTTAGTATTCCTACAGAAACAGTGGATAGCACACACACATGTACTGGTGGATTACAAGATAATGTAGCTGGAATAACCAGTTCTGAAATTACATGTGCAGGACCAATGTTAACTGGCGCTACATATCCAGCAATAGGAGATGTAGTGACTATAACACTGGGTAATAGTCTTGCGACTCCAACAACAATATATGAAGGCAAATATCTAGTAAATAGTTTTGCTTACAATCTTGCCGTAGATGGCAAGTACGAATTTACAATTAATGCAACTTCAACAGTAGTCTAAACAGGAGAACATAGTATGCCGACACCACTAGCTATATCGGGCAAAGGCGGAAGTGTAAAAGCTAATACCGTCGAATATGCCATGAAAGATTGGTCAGCGACATTTGAAACCGATGTCGTTACAGTCACGAATTTTATGAGCAGATCTTCAGATTTTACCTGCGGTTCCAATGCATATGCACGTCAGCAGGTCATATCAGGCATTAGCAGAATTAATGTAGAATGTTCTGGCTATTCAGATGGAACAGAAACTGCATTTTGCGAAGGCGCAGTAGTTACTTTGGCATTAGGTATTGCTGGTGGAGCCACACCTTCATCATCTTTGGCCCTGAGCTTAGTAAATACTAGTGCAGCAACTGTGCCTTTAGCATTTAGAATTAGTAATGTCAGTTACACAAATGATGTAACTGGTGCTCTAGAATGGAATTTCTCAGCTACTTCGCTTACATCTGTCGATCCATAATCATGGAGATTAATGTTAACATTTTCCAAAATGCAAGCTGCCGTTGTTTGGCAACAATATAAAGATAACGGCAGTTTTTTTCAGACTAAACAAGGTACAGAAATACTATCACAAGTAAATGAATATACTACTTGCGATTGTGATTCTGTATATATTACTGACATAGATTTAATTGCTGGTGATAGCACAACAATAGATTTGACAGATTTGTATGATATTTTTGGCAACAATTTTGGATTCGCAAATGTTTTGGGAATTATGATTGCTTGCATTGATGGGAAAATTAAATATGAACCAGCAGTTATAGATGGATTTAATTGGTTTCTTGAACCATCTTCATCGATATCAGTAAATGCAAATGGATTTTTTCAATGGTTTAATATTACTGGAACTAATGTAACAAATATAAGTAAAAATATATTAATAAGCGAAGCAAATAATGCTATTGCTTCTTGTTCAATTACAATAATAGGAAATTCCATCTAATGTTAAGCAAGATTAAATTAAATTGTTTTGCATTTTGGACACAAGAAAATCAAAATAGTCCATTTGATCCATCATATCAAAGCAATAATTATCCAAACATAGGTGTTATTGAATATGATACAGCTATATACAATGAGATATTTTTAAATTATTATTCTTTACCACAAGGTTCTTCTACAGTTTTAAATTTACAGAATCTGTACAACTTTGTAGGTCAGTTTTATTATTTTACTGAAGTAATTGCCATAGTAGTAATTGTAGATTCGGGACAAATACAATTAAAAATGCCAGTAAACAATGTTGACTGGTTTTTGCCTGCTGGCGGCATAATTAATATAAATAAAGCATTTGTTTTGGGAGATGGAGTATCTTCTTTAGTAGATGTTTCTAATTATGCAATTGAATTTTATAATAATCAGTTAACATTATGTAGTTTTAAAATTGCTATTGTTGGAAAAGGAACAATTGGAACAACACCTCTGCCTACCACAACTACTACAACTACTAGCACTAGTACGACCAGTACTACTACTTCTACTAGCACTAGTACTACCACAACAACAACAACTCCAACACCAACCACAACCACAACCACAACCAGTACCACAACAACAAGCACAAGCACTACAACAACAACAACTTCTACAACTACAACAGCAGCTCCTACAACTACAACTACAACTACAACCAGCACGACTACTACAGTAGCTCCAACTACAACTACAACTACTAGTACAACTACAACTACGACTACGCCCGCACCTACAACTACAACTAGTACCACAACTACTAGTACTACCACAACAACTACGACTACGCCCGCACCGACAACTACTAGTACTACCACAACAACTACGACTACGCCCGCACCTACAACAACTAGTACTACCACGACTACTACTACTACTAGTACTACAACT
>Ga0209191_1002488_pt1 | contig 11405 bp, 20 predicted proteins | sample S_130626_EF_Meta_FD_187320 | JGI IMG/M metagenome (GOLD analysis project Ga0209191, IMG submission 187320) | Freshwater microbial communities from Lake Simoncouche, Canada to study carbon cycling - S_130626_EF_MetaG (SPAdes) (version 2) | ecosystem: Environmental > Aquatic > Freshwater > Lake ... | reverse complement strand
CAAGAAATAATATAATATGAAAATAAGTTACGCAGTTACGGTTGCAGATGAAATAAAAGAAATACAAATATTACTTCCTTTATTAATTCTAAACAAACTAGAAAATGATGAAATTATAGTTCAATATGATAATCAAAAAGTATCAGTTGAAGTATTAGAATATCTTAATGATTTAATATTCAATAAACAAATTGATAAATTAATTGGATATCCTTTGAATGGTGATTTTGGAACATACAAGCAACATCTTACTCAAAATTGTACAGGTGATTGGATATTCCAATTAGATGCGGATGAAACAATAGAACCAATTTTAATACAGGGATTATCTACTATACTAGAAGGAAATAAAAATATTGATATGTTTTTTATTCCTAGAATCAATATGGTAAATGGATTAACACCTGAACATATCCAAAAATGGAAATGGCAGGTTAACGAAAGGGGTTGGGTAAACTTTCCTGATGTACAAGGTAGATTATATCAAAACAAACAATCAATATTTTGGGCAGGTAAAGTACATGAACAACTACAAGGATTTGAAAGTTATACAATATTCCCACAAGAAGAAACATATTGTATTAAACATATTAAAGAAATAGAAAGGCAAGAAAAACAAAATGCTCTCTACGAAACTTTATAATGAATTGGATAATTTTTACAACCGAATGTAGTGGTAAAACAACATTTTGTTCATTAAATCATAATAAATTAAAAGAATATGATTTAGTTGATTGGGATGTGATAAAAGCATTACCAAATGATGAATATGAAAATGAAATATTATTAATAGATGTTATGCTAGAATTGGTTAATAAAGATAATCAAATTTACTTAACAAATATATTTCCACCAAACTTTATATTAGATTGTAAACATTATTATAAAAATATTAAATTTGGAATAATTAGTTTGGAAAAAGATGAGTTAGAAACACAAATTAAAAGTAGACATAACCCAAATTATAATTCAAATTACATTATTGAAAAAAACAATAAATTAAAAGAGATAGTTGATAAAAAAAATACATTTAAAACATTTAAAAATTTTAATGAATTTAAAAATTATTTTGAACCACAATTATTTAGTTACAAACCTATGATACAAAGAATAATAAGATTATGAAAGAAGTTACAATAGTTTTAACAAGTTGTAATAGACCGGATTTATTAGAGAAAACATTAGATAGTTTTTTTAAATACAATACCTATCCATTAGATAGTTTTATTGTAATAGATGATAGTGGTATAGTTGGTTGTAATGACCATTTGCAAATTAAATTTCCTATCATTAATTTTCAATATAATAAAAAAAATATAGGACAAGTTGCAAGTATAGATAAAATGTATGGGTATGTAACTACTCCCTATATTTTTCATATGGAAGAAGATTGGGAATTTTACAAAGAAGGATTTATTGAAGCATGTTTAGATGTAATTGATTTGGATGAAAAAATTATATGTGTATGGACTAGAGACCCTAACGATACACCACACCCAACGATTGACCCTACATATGATATAAATGGTAAGGGTGTTAGAAGATTAGTATGGGGATTTGATGGACATTGGCACGGATTTACATTTAATCCATCATTAAAGAAAATAAAAGATTGGAATGGTTATTTGGAAATCGGAAGAGAATTAGAAATTAGTAAATATTATTATGAACAAGGTTACTTTGCTATGATATTCACCGAAGGATATTGTAAACATATTGGGTGGGATAGACACGTAACTGATAAAGGTGAATAACATGGAATTAATACCACAAATGACATTCGCAATAGCGAGTAAGAACAACTTTCGTTATGTAAAACAGTCAGTTAAATACATCAGAGAAAATTGTTATCGTAAAGACCACATAATCCATATTGGAATTGATGGTGAAGATACCGAATTAGAAGAATGGGTAAAAGAACAAATCCAAATCGGTGATATCAACATAATGGTATCTAATGGAGTTAGTGGTATTGCAGCTATTTATAATAATATAGCAAAACGATTAGCAACTGATTTCATTGTTATATACCACGCTGATATGATAGCCGGCAAAGATATGGATTTGTATTTATATAAACAATGGAAGCAAGGCATAATAGTATCAGCAACTAGAATAGAGCCACCTTTACATCCTGCAGACCCCGCTAAGATAGTAGATAACTTTGGATTATGGCCAGAGGAAGATGTAGCAGATGGATTTAAGAAAGAACAATTCAATCAATTCGTAGAAAATAATTTAGATAATGATAAAGTAACTAAAGGTGTATTTGCACCATGGTTAATTCATAAAGAAGATTATTGGGCAGTTGGTGGGCATGATGAAACCCTAAATTCACATAGTGAAGATAGAGACCTATTCAATCGTTTTTTATTAAATGGGTTTGATTTTATTCAACCTTGGAACGCAATGGTATATCATTTGACGTGTAGAGGTGGGCAATTTGAGCATGCAATATCAACTGAAAATTTACAAACAAAATCGGAAAGTTGGAATGCATTAGCAGCTGAAAATACAAAGAAGTTTATCAGAAAATGGGGAACACAACCATTATATGACCAATACCAATACCCAACGATAATGCCAAAATACAATATTGGTTTAATCATTTATAATGCACCATTAGATTTAGTTATATTTTTAGAACCATACTTTACAACAATATACACTAATAATTTGGGACAAGTTGAAGGTGTTAGTAAATTAAAGGATATTAATGATGAACTTACCAATGATAGTTTTGTGACAGTAAATGCAGAACATCTAACAAACGAAAACATAGAATTTTTAATGAAAGTACCATATGTATTAAAACAAAATACACAGACGGGTTCATTCAAAGTAGATGTATTTAATCTATATATAAAAAACTATAATGAATATCAGAATGAATTAATTAAAGTAAATTAATCTTATATTTATATATTAGAGGAAAACAAATATGCCAGCAGTAAGTAAAGCACAACAAAAATTTATGGGAATGGTTCACGCCACACAAAAAGGTGATATGGAAAATCCATCTCCAGAAATTAAAAAAGCAGCAGATAGTATGAATGATAAATCAGCTAAAGATTTCGCATCAACTAAACATAAAGGATTACCTAATCATGTAAAAGAAGGAAGTGTAACAACTAAACCGGAAGTACCAACCGAAGATAACTTAGATGAGTTACCATCGGCAGCAATTCCAGGTGTTAGTACCGAAAACACAAACGAAGGACCATTAGGTACAATGAGAGATACAAAACCTACTCCAACAAATGATATCCTATGGAAAGCAACTGGTAAAGTATGTGAAGGTAGAGGAATGGTAGAAAGAATTAAGATGTATGAAAAGAAAGGTGGTGGATGGAGAATGGGTAAGCATGTTGATGAAACGGTTTATACAACATTAGGTGAATTCTATAAAAATGAAATCAAACCTAGAAAAGAAGCAAAAGAGTTAATGGTTAAGAGAAGAATGGGTGAAGGAACGGGTAGAGAAGCAAAGGAAATTGCTGGATTGACAGGTACACGTGATAGTATAGTACAAAAATTTATAGATGATTATAATTTGAACTCTAAAAAACTTTTTAGCTTTATAGCTAAAGGAAAAGAAAAAATTAGAAAAGATTTTGCAACTGCAATGTCAGGAAGACCAGGTAATAGATATCAAGGTGATTTTGTAGGTATGTTCGGTGAAAGTATATTAAGAGAAGATGATACACAAGAACCAGGTGGAGATGTAGTATCAAGTACTGGGGTACAAGACCACGAAGTTTCAATGGCAAAGGCATCATTAATCAGTATTGGTAAAGCAGTAAACGATTTAATGGGTAGATTGGGTGATACTGAAAAAGACATTCCAGGCTGGATACAAGACCATATCACAAATGCAGAAAACTATATTGTTCAAGCATCTAAAGGATATTACGACCAAAACGAAAAACAATTAGGTAATAATATACAAAGACCAGAAAATCAAGTAACACATTCTAACAATGGAAAATAAAGATATAGAACAATACATCATTGATTTGATGCAGGTACAATGCCAAGTAAAGATATTTCATTGGCAAACTAAGATATACGCTAAACATATTGCATTAGATGGATTATTTAATGCTATTATAGAAAACATTGATGAGTTTACTGAAACTGCAATGGGTAAGTATGGTAGAGTAGATTTTAGTGGTGTAAGTTATACCTTTGATAATATTACGGATACCGGTATTAATAATTTAATTGATGGTTATATCGATACCGCAATTGCATTGGATGATAAAGTAGACCCTAAAAAGGATAGTGATTTATTAAACTTAAGAGATGAGCTATTGGGTAAATTAAATCAAACTAAGTACTTATTAACACTTAAGTAATGTTTTATAAAGGATATGTGATTGGTGCCTCATTTTCTAGAGGACTAGCACTTCATTTTTATGATAGAGTAAAACGTAATAAAGAATGTAATTATAATTGTAATTATAGTGAACATTTATTTAATTACAAAAATTCATTTTCATTTTTAACAAATGAAAAATTAGATATATCTTGGCCAATTATAGCAAATCAACTTACATTTTTTGATGAAATAGATTGGGTATCTGAACAAATACAAAAAGAAACAAAAGATGCTTATTTAAAAACTAAATTAGCAATTATACAATTATCAAATCCACAAAGAAATTTTATTTTTGAAGGAAATATGTATAAAGTAAGTTTTGAATCAGAAGAATCTCTTAAAAAAAGTGTAGATAATATTTTAAAACATAAATCAATCTTTTTTGCAAATAGATTTTATAGTGCAATTGATACTTTTTTAAAAGATGACACTAAATTTAGTGCAGAAAATTGGGGATTTATAATAGATAAATTAAATACATTTATTGAATCAAATTTGAATAAAAATATAGTTACAAAAGTAATATCATATGGACATGATTATTCTGAAATTGAATATTTAAATCAAATTATAGATAATAGTTTAGTTAAAATAGAATATAATAATGAAGAATATGATTGTGTTGATAAATTTGTTACTAAAAATAAATTAAGAGTAAAAGATGATTTGGGTATAGATGATGACCACCCAAATTTTGAAGCACATAAAGTAGTTGCAGATTCAATATATAATTCAGTTAAAAAACATAAACTTTATTGGAATAATTGGGATGAACATCAAGTTATCTAATATTTATATTATAGTATTAACCCCCAAAAAAATTACATAAACAATGGACCAGAACGCATATACAGTATTAATAACGGCAATTACACTTTTAGGTGGAGCATCAGCTTGGAGATATTACGAAAAAAGAGCAATGCATAAAGAAAGAGATGATGAATTTATCAGACACGATTGCAAAGATAGAATTGCTAAATTAGAAGGATTATTAGAAGCAGCAGGTAAAGAAAAAGATAATTTAAGACAAATGATTTTGGATTTAACTAAACATGTAGCCGAACTATCGGTTAAAGTTGAATTTCTTACAAAAGAAAATGAAAAATTAGCAAAAACATCTACCAAAACAACTAAGAAGCAATTAAATGGCTAAGCTAATAAACGAATGTATCATAGTATCAAAGAAATTTGGCAATGATATGGTTTTGGCTAAGAATCGAGATAGGGCATACAAACCTGAAATCGAAATTGTTCATACACTAATTAATGGTGTAGAGGTTGTTTATTTACATGATATTACTACGGATTGGAGTGAGGGAATGAACGAATATGGAATAGGTATCGTTAATGCATCTCTATTGGTTGGTTATGATGAAAAAGAAAAACAAATCATAAGTAAAACTGGTAAGAAATCACAAGATGGTGAGAGAATTAGACACGCTTTAGGACATAAAACATTAAAAGAAGCTCTACCGGAAGTGGTTAAATATAATGGTGGTGTTAAAGGACATACGTTCTTAGCTGATGCTAAGCATTTAATTACAATAGAGATGACATCAAAACATACTCCTGTAATTAAACAACAAGACCCATCTCAATTATATGTTAGAACTAATCATGGATTAGCACATCCTGAAGCAGGTTATACGGAAGGCCCGGATTATAAAAGTTCGATAATTAGACGAGCAAGTGCAAAGGCATTTATAAAAGGATTGAATAGTTGGAAGGATGTATTACCTACATTAAGAACAAATAAGTTTTCAGCCGATAATCCAAACAATATGACTAGAGATACAGAAAAAATGAAAACTACATCTCAAATGGAATTAAATTTAACAAAGAAGATATTTATATTGAATTATTGGGGTAATAGCGTTGAAGGATTCAAAGGAGTTAAAAATGAATTACCATCAGATTATAAACCAAAAATTCAAATTATAGTAAAAGAAATAAAATGATACTTTTAAGAAATTTATTAAACGAAGAAGCCGGACATGAAAACGATAGAGATATGGTTGTAGGTGTAGCAGAAATTGTATCTATGATTAGAGATATGAAAAATAGAGAAGAAGTATTACATTCTATGATTGAAAAATTTAATAAAGAGAATGTTATTTATAATAGAGGTGAATTTACAAAAATGTGTGGACTATGATACTTTTAAGAGATTTATTAAACGAAGATAAGAAATTGAGAATATTTGATTTCGATGATACATTGGTAAAAACCAAATCACATATCTATATTACACATAGAGACGGTAAGAAATCTAAATTAAGTCCAGGCGAATATGCAGTTTACACACCAAAGCAAGGTGATAAATTTGATTTTTCGGATTTTAATAATGTAAACGAACCCGAACAAATTATGGGGTACACTAAACTACTTAAAAGATTTGTAAGTAGTGAAGGTGAACGTAGAGTAACTATATTAACAGCCCGTTCAGCATATGCACCTGTTAAACAATACTTAAAAGATATTGGTATGGGTAGTATTTATGTAATGGCATTAGGAGATGCAGACCCACAAAAGAAAGCAAAGTACATTGAAGATATGATTGCAAAAGGATATGATGATATATTCTTTATTGATGATTCAGCAAAAAATGTAGCAGCAGTACAACAATTAGAAAAGAAATATCCAAAAGTAAAGTTTAGAATACAATTAGCTAAGCTTTAATTTGGTAATATAGGTTTTATTTATTATATTGGTTATATATGAAGTCATTAAAATTTTGGACAAAGGAAAACTTTGAAGTTACCACAGAACCGGTTTGGAATTTAGAAGAAAGAATTAATTCAGTTCATACTACATCTGGAAATGATGAAAGTGGAACGTGTAGCTATACCTATAATGAATTAGGATATAGGGGTGATTCTATGTATAAGGGTGGATTTAGAATTTTATCAGTAGGTGATTCACATACAGAAGGAGTTGGTGTAAGTGATAACGAAACATGGTCGCATCAGTTATCTAAATTAATACCAAATGCAGTTGATTTAAACGCAGGATTTGGTGGTAGAAGTAATGATTATATTGCTAGAACAATTACTACACTATTAAAAACATTTAGACCAGATTTAGTTTTAGTAATGTACACATATCCTACTCGTAAAGAATATTATACAAAGAAAGGTGATTTACAACCATTTCACGTTAACCCATGGGGATATTTTAAAAATGATATTGTTGGTAAAATAGAACATGAAGCATATTGTACTTTATCACATGATGAAAACGATATGGTCAATTGGTATAAAAATCACTTACTAATTACTAATTTTTTAAAAGTAAATAATACACCTTTTGTTTGGAATGGTAGTTTTTTAAATGATAAAACTATTATGGAAGATAATCGATTTGATGGACAATATGACACATTTGCAGATAAATCAGCGGATAAAACACATGGTGGTCCTTATCATAATCAACAATATGCTAAAAAACTGCATACATTTCTAAAAAATAGATTTCCAGAATATTTACCATAATGAACTTAATTAAAATATTTCAATCTTTTTTATTATTTATGACCGGTGGATTTTTTCATTGGTATATAATGTATTGGCAATTTAAACAACCAAATTGGATTAAACAACCATGGCCTTATTTAATGGCAATGGTATCTACTTTCCTTTGGATTAAAGCATCCGAATATGGTGTGGCTGGGTTTGGTGGTAGTATGTGGAGTAATAGATTTTTATTTTTTGTTACGGGAGTATTTGTGGGTATTATACTATATCCAATACATTTTAATCAGCCATTTACACTCAAAGTATTGGTGCAGTGTGTGTTAGCAGTATCTATAATTTTAGTAAGTATTTTTTGGAAATAACAAAAATTAGTCGTATCTTTAATTATAACTAAGAATTATGCGAAAAGATGAAAAGGGTGAAATCTATCTAGGTGGTGGAAATAATTTAACTTTTAAAACTACAAAATTAGTATCAACACACAATAGATTAACTTTAATAACAATTGGTGATGGTGCAATTGATTTGGATATAAAAATAGAAGCAGATTTCGATAATATACCTGAAAAGTATCATGAAGTATTTTTTAATATGTTATGTGCAAAATATATGGATAAAGTATCATTTGGCGATAATCCATTTAGTTTGTGCACACCGGCACCAAAGAAAAAATGGTATCAATTTTGGAAATAAAATAATATAATATGGAATATTTAGCAATTGGCATAATAGGAACGGCATTATGGTTAGCTTTTGAAATTTGGAGAGCACCATTGGTAGACCAAAATGAAAATATAATTATACCAGCAAAAAAATTAAAATCATTATTCAAATCTAAAAACAAATAATATGAAAAAATTTTTTGGACCATTATTGACAGCAGGAACAATGCTAGCATTACTATATACAACGTATGGATATAGAGAACAAAACGAAAAATTAAAAAGTGAGTTAAAAACAATCGCACCTAATTTTTTAGAAGGTGGTGATATTAAAAAAGCAAATATTGTAGATTCTTTACAAGAAGAACTTTTTGTGTTACAAACGCAAAATGGTAGATATGAATTAAGTCTGCAACACTTAGAGGAAGTAAATCCAAAAGCAGCTAAACAATTCAATGATTACTTAACAAACGAAACCGAATAATATGGAAACGCAAAATTCAGTAGGAACAGATATGGGTGGTAGCTATGATTCAGTTCATAAATTATATGAAGATTGTATTATGTGTAGTAAAGAAACTACAATATTAAAATCAACACATGTAGATTTTAGATATGGATATGTAGAAGGAGCAGGTCAATTATGTAGAGAATGCTATTTGGGTGAAGATAGAAATCTTATTACAATAAATAGTAGAACAATATTAGATACACCTAACGATGCCGAATTGGGAGCAAAAGTTAGACAGATGTATTGGGATAGTAAACAAAATTAATAAACAAAAAACAGCAATTATGGCTAAAAAACAAGAGATTTTCGAAGCAATGAAATCATTATTCGCAAAATTTGAAGAAGAACACAACAAGACAACAAAAGTATCTCAAAAGAATGCAAGAACTGCAATCGGTGACTTAAAGAAATTAGTTACAGATTATAGACAGGCTTCGGTTGAAGAAACTAAGAGTTCAAACTAATAAAACACCCTCACCTTAAAAGTGGGGGTTTTTTATATTCGTATATATTTATATGTATGAAAAAACTATTTACACTAATTGTATTTACATTAATTATAATTGGTTCTAAGGCACAAGATATTGTAATTCTAAAACATACAAATTACACATCACATTTCAGTAAGTCAAAAAAATATCCTGTTATAGTAGAGTGGTGGGAAACTAAAGCAAAAGTTAGTTGTCCAAATCCATTACCAAGAAAAGATGCATTCCAACCAGACCCACAAGCGATAATTGAAACTGACATCAAAGTAGACTATGTGGGTAGTGGATATGATAGAGGACATATGTCTCCTGCAGCATCTAATCAATGTCAAACTGTAGATGTTCAAATTGAATGTTTTTATATGAGTAATATGGCAGCACAAACACATAGATTAAATGCAGGTGATTGGAAGTCATTAGAAGTTTTGACAAGGGATATTGCAAGTAAACAAGATTCGGTTCACATATGGGCAGGTAATATTGGTGAAATTAAAAAAATAGGCAAAGTATCAGTTCCAAAACAATGTTGGAAAATAGTATATGTTAAAAAAACAAAAGAATGGATGGCATTTATATTTAATAACGACCAATCAGAACCAGATGGTATAAATAATAACAAAGTATCCGTTAAAGATATTATAAAATTAACAGGTTTAAAATTCCAATAATATGGATAACAATGAAGGTTTCTTTCCCAATTTAGATAACACATATAAAAAAGTAGATAATTCATCTAAGGGAACATTAAAAAGAGGATTAGGTAGTAGACAATTATTGGCAGCCGAAATTACAGAAGCACAGGGTAGGTCACGTTCGGCAAAAGATACGGCAAGAACATTGGGGGTATCATACAACACATATAAAAAGTATGCAAAGATGTATGGTATATTTGAAATTGATTATAATCCATTGAATGTTCCTATTGAACGCAGATTAAAACTGACGGTTGGTAAATACCCTTTAAGTGAGATTCTACAAGGTATGCATCCAAACTATCCTATCTATAAGCTAAAGAGGAGATTGATTAAAAATGATGTGTTTCCTGAACAATGTAGCTGTTGTGGGTTTGAGGAAGTAAGAGTAACTGATGGTAAAGCACCTTTGTTATTAGATTTCTTTGATGGTAATTGGCAGAACCATAAATTAGATAACCTAAGATTTTTATGTTACAATTGTTTCTTTTTACTAATAGGTAAAAGAAAGATACCAAAAGATGGTCAATATGTAGAACAAGGTATAGTGGGTGATGAGGATGAAATTGATGATAACGAAATTGAAATAGAAGATGAAGAAATTTAAATATTTGTATACAGATGGATGTTCGCATACTGCGGGTGGTGGTATGGAAAAATGGAAAATGGATATTATCAATTGTTATAAAGAAAAATATAACATTGATATCACATCCCATAGAGAATGTGCATGGCCTAAATTATTGGCTACTAAGTTAAATTTAATATTAGAAGATAGAAGTGAATCTGGTGCAGGTGCAGATAGAATTTGGAGACAAGCGTGGGAATATTGTAATGGTAATTTAGAAAAAGCAAAAGAAACTATTTTTATATTAGAAATACCATCTTTTTTGAATAGAAGCGATGTTCGGTTTAAAGATGATAAATGGGTTATATGTAATACCGAATGGAATGAGGATGGTGAAATTGATAGTATTGAAATGGTTGATAGCTATGATAGTAGAACTACATTAGAGGATTTACCAAATAAAAAAGAATTATATACCAAATATTTAACAACATTTACTGATTATGGTACATGGGAACAAAGTGTATATTTTAAATTTGCGGGATTGATATCATATTTCCGTTTAAATAATATACAATTTTATATTATACCAAATGGAATATATTATACAATATTTAATACTAGTTATGG
>Ga0209191_1002486_pt1 | contig 11412 bp, 4 predicted proteins | sample S_130626_EF_Meta_FD_187320 | JGI IMG/M metagenome (GOLD analysis project Ga0209191, IMG submission 187320) | Freshwater microbial communities from Lake Simoncouche, Canada to study carbon cycling - S_130626_EF_MetaG (SPAdes) (version 2) | ecosystem: Environmental > Aquatic > Freshwater > Lake ... | reverse complement strand
TTAGAGAAGAGCTGGAAGAAAATCCCAACTTGAATGATCAGCGCAAGGCTCGTATTCAAGAGGATATGGCTCGCTATTCTGAGCAATTAAAACGATTTGAATAAAAGGGCACACGGCCCTTTTATTATTTTGCCGCTTTTGGAGCACGTGGCTTTTTGGCCGCTGGTGCTTTCTTGGCTGTTGGTTTTTTAGCTGGAGTAATGGACTCTACTACTGCTTGTGTAGCTTGCTCGGATACTTTTGTAACTTCCGCAACTGCTGTGGCAACTTCAACTTTGTATGGCGCTTCTGCTACTACTTCAGCAGGCTTACCTGTAAAAAACTCTTTAATTTGTTTGAACATTGTATGTTCCTCCTTAGTGTTTTATTTATACTGATAAATATCATTATGTACAACTTTATCCGTCATATCACATTAAACGAAGGGCATACACCCAAAACGTTAGAGCAATCTCCCTTGCCTTACGACAAAGATGAGTTAGAGCCAGTCAAAAGCGAAAAAACTATAGATTATCATTACGACACATTGTACAAAGGTTATGTGGACCGCTACAACAAAGGCGAAGGCGACTCTGACTTCAATGAAGCAGGCGCTTTTTTGCATGATATATATTTCAAACAGTTCCACAAACCCATTGGTAGTAATCACCCCGAGCACATAGCTTTGAACTTTATAAACAAGCATTTTAAAACTTTTGATAATTTTCAAGACAAAGTGCAAAAAACCGCTATGAGCATACAGGGAAGTGGTTGGGTATATCTGGCTCGTGACGGATCAATTAAAACTATTCGAAATCACGAGATCCGTATGGACATTATCTTGTTGATTGACTGGTGGGAACATGCGTGGGCGTTGGATTATCAAGCAGACAAAAAAGCCTATCTGAGAAATATTTACAAAATTATCAACTGGAACATTGTTAGTTCTAGAATTGGTCGAGTGTCTTGAGACTGCTCACAGGCATGTCCCACACCCTACGTGCTTCCACACCCTTTAGTTGTGCAAATTTCTTAGGGTCACAATCTCCGCACACATGATAGAAATTGTTGTTTAATCGTTTGGGATCCATAGATCCCTTTTCTCGATTAAACACTCCTTGACAACAGTCACACTTGAACAACACCACGGTTATTTTGCGGCTATAAGAATGAGTCTTACCCCGCTTACTGGTGCGTATGTGCTGGTTTATTCTAAATTCAGTTCCAATATACATAACTGTATTTACATTAAGGTTATAAAATCCTTTGATAAATATCATATCGAGGACTATTATGATCACTATTTCTGAATCAGCAAAGACAAAAATCAAGGATTTACTTCTTGAAGAAAACAACCCAAAACTAGCATTACGTACCTTTGTACAAGGTGGCGGCTGTAGCGGCATGAGCTATGGATTTACGTTTGATGAGGAGATGAACGAAGACGATTTCGAAGTTCCTTTAGATCAATTTCGAGTGCTGGTAGACAGTATGAGTATGCAGTACTTAACTGGCGCAGAAATAGATTACAAAGAAGATTTACAAGGCAGTTCATTCAGCATAAAAAACCCCAACGCACAAACTACTTGCGGTTGCGGTTCAAGTTTTGGAGTTTAAACACAAATGACACAACAACTAATTGATATTGGCGTACAAGGTAATGACGGCACTGGCGACAGTATACGCGAATCGTTCCGTAAAGTAAACGAAAATTTTAACGAAATCTACTCTGTGTTTGGACTGGGCGGAACTATTAGATTTACCGACCTAGGCGATACTCCCAACAGTTACACTGCTAATCAAGTTATCATGAGTGACACCACCGGAACAAGTCTAACTGCTAGAGATTTAATTGCAGGAGCCGGTATCGCAATTAATAAAACCAGTAACACCAGCGTAACTATTACATCAACCACCACTGGACTAATTGGTGATTCTGCTCCTAGTTTAGGGCTAAACTTAAATGCAAATAATTTCACCATTGCTCGTTTGGCAAATCCTAGCCAAGCACTAGTTGATGCATTTAATGCATCATATGCTACTTTAGGTGTATCAACCACGCTTGCACAACTGGCTATTAACAAAGGATATGCAGACAGCAATTACGTTGCTGTTTCAAATGGGTATATTACTAATGCATTGAGATCAAGAAGTGAGCCAGCAACTCCTCAAATCAACGATGCGGATTACGATAAAACACTGACTAGCAATTATCTATCCACTGAAGTTATGCAACGCAAAGACACAGTGTATCGTGGCGGAGATACCATGACCGGTGCGCTGACATTGAATGATCACCCAGCGCCTTTGACAGGATTTGGTACTCCAAACGGTTCTAACGATTTGCAAGCCGCTACCAAATATTATGTTGATAACAACAGTTTTTCTAGCAATGTCAATTTGTATGTGTCCTCAGCCAGCGGCGATGACCAACAGACCAAAAGCCCTGTGGGAAAAGAAGGTAGATTTTGGCAGTACGCTTATAAGACTGTGGGGCAAGCGGCCCTGGCAGCTGAAAACTTAATTAACCTGGCAAGTATTGAACCAGGCCCGTACAAACAAAAAATTGCCTACACTGTGGGCGTGAATCAAACATTTAGTACTATTCAAAGTGTAGTATTAACTGGCGGCAATGCTGGAGTTAGTGGCTACGAACACGCAAGTGAATTGTTGAGACTTAACAAAGGATTTATACTCAGCGAAACTATTGCATACCTTAACAAAAAATATGTAAACTACATTCCAATTGACTCAGGCCGTTACACCGCAATCATAAACAACATTGTTGATGGTATCAGTTACGATTTGGTGTTGAACACAAATTACAACACTGTAACACAAGCTTCTAAATTATTTAATCCGTTGTATATAGATTTGGTCACTGAACAATTAACACAACTGTTAGACGGTATTGATTATGCTAAAAATACAATTTTATCTTATAGTTATAGTACTGCTAATGCACAAAATTACATTGGAGCCGTTATTGATGCACTATGCTATGATTTAGTATTCCAAGGTTCATATCAAAGTATTCAAGTAGCATTGGCATTTGATCAATATAATACTGGCTTGGACTTGAATGAAATTCAAGCCACTTTGTTGAATTTAAAAACCAGTTTAACAGCCATAGCGTCAGTTGCACTGTCCTCAAATGCCGTTGCATCTATCAACAATAATATTACCGTCATTAACAATTTGTTAACAACTGATGTTATTCCAACTGTGTCATTCCCCGCAATTCAAACCACTGCGGCTGGCCGAGTCAGCGCAAGAGAATTGTTGTTGAATAACATTCCGTTTATACAAGCTGAAATTACTGCCTATTTAAAAGCCAACTTCCCTACAGTATTATACAATTCAACAAAGAGCCAACGTGATGTAAAATACATTGTATGGAGTGTGGTGTACGACTTGATGTATGGTGGCAATCAACAAAGCGTGTATGCTGGATTACAATATTGGCAAAGCGGCGTTTATCAACTGCTAGCTTCTGAGAAAGAAGCCTGCGTTTCGGCCATTGGATATATTAATACATTGGCACAAGCTATTATTCTCAATGCCGCTCCTGCAACTGTATATCAGACTAGTTTTAGACAATACACAAATGAAACCATCACTGGTGGTGGGGCCGCGGCAACTAGCATTTCAACAAACATAGCCTCCATAGTGAGTATTGTTAATGCTGTTAGTTTGCCCGCTCCTACTGTGGTGTATCCAACAATCAGTGCTGTCTCTTCTGTATTGTTAACAGCACGGACTGACATTTTAGCTCAAAAAAACGCATTGAAAACTGCGGCAACTACCTACATTAATTCCAACACAAGTTTTTCTGTTATCAACAACGATGTTATTAATGGTATTATTACCACTAATTTTTCCACTATAACAAACATACTGACTCTAGGAGTTGGTTCAAGATCCGTGCCTACCTATACTAGCCCAACTGGATTAAGTTCAGGGTTCACCTATGCCAGGCAGGCATTGTTGGCTAATATCAATTTCTTGGTAGAAGAAGCATATGCGTGGCAACTGGCGCAAACACCTACATTTGTTCCTGCAGAAGGTGTTGCTTCATTCAAACGCAGACTGGGTTATTTTTTAGAAGCAGTTGCATATGACATAACCTACGGTGGAAATTCAGGTAGTTTACCAAACGGTTATGAATACTGGCTCAATGGAGTATCAACGTTGTCCAGCGGTGAACGTGCCATTTATGCACAATCAATTGGACGATTACAAAACATAACATCACTTGCATGTTCAAACTCTATCGTTTCTCCTACATTTCAAGGTGTTGTTACTCAAGCATTTAATATTGTATGGGCAGGCGGCAGTACAGCACAATCTGTTATAAATGAAAGATTTTCAAACATTTCAACCATCATTGAAAATAACACATCATTGGTGTATGTGTATCCAGATTTGGCAGTGTACGACAGCGTGTACAAAGCCGCAAGAACCACTATTATTGGTACAAGAGCAGCCATATCAACCAGTGTTGTCAACTATCTAACTGCCAAATACATAGGTGGATTCAACTACAACGAATCTACTTGTTACAGAGACCTTGGCTATATCATTGAAGGTATGCGTATTGATTTGTTGACTGGTGGCAATTATCAAACAGTCACTGCTGGTAAGAGTTATTACAAAAGTGCCAGTGCTAGACTAGCTATCACAACTCAGTTGACAGAAACGGTTGACGGCATCACGTTTGCTAAGAACTTGGCATTGCAAGTATTAAATCAAACTACAGCTACTCGCTTTCAAACACTAGTTGCTCAAACCCCATTCAACGCATCACTGACTGCGTCAATTGCCGCAAAGAACACACTGGCCAACAATATGAACACTATCCTTAGCATTATTGCTAACGGTTATGGATCAGCACCAGCGGCCAGCTTTGGTACTGGGATATACACTGTGGTTTTTAGTAACGGTGGTAACGGTTATGTGGACCAAGGGTCTCCAGGCAGTGTTCACATTATCCCTGCTAAAATATTATTAGGCAGCACATCTGGAGCAGGCGGTGTTATTGTAAAGTATCTTCCAGGCAGTAGCGCCAGCGCAGATTCTATTCAGGTTAGATTAACTAGGCCAAGTTTCTTCCAAGTGGCAGAACAGATGGAGTTTGGAGAAACTGTTAAAGATCTCAACATCACTATCTTTGTGGAAAGTGGCATTTATCAAGAAGACTATCCAATACGACTGCCTGCCAACTGTAGTATCAAAGGTGACGAATTCCGTAGAACAATTATTCGACCATTGGATAGAGTTTCGCAATCACCGTGGAGGAAAATATTCTTCTACAGAGATGCAGTTGTTGACGGCTTGCAGATTGGATTAACAAATACATCTGTAGATTATGCAACTGCTTCGAGTATCACATTAGGCGGAACTAGTGGAAAAATTGTTATTACACTAGGATCAGGACAAGCTCAGGCCAGTTGGATTGGAAAAATTATTCAAGACAACAATGTTCCGGCTGGAAAAGCTGTGGTTGAAACTGTGGCAGGCAACACTATGAACTGTGGAGTTATCTATCCATTTGCCACAAAGACCACATATGCATCGGGCAACTGGCACATTTACGGAACATATAATTACGGACGTCATTACTTGACTAATCCGTTGGACATAACAAGTAATGCCAAAAATAACAAAGACATTGATGTCATGTTGTGTGGCGATGCTACTAGAATTAGTAATATTACTTTCCAAGGCCACGGTGGATTTGCCATGGTGCTGGATCCAGAAGGCCAGATCAAAACCAAGTCACCATACGGCCAAGTATGTACAAGTTTTAGTCAGTCAGTAAACAAACAAGCATTCCGAGGCGGACAATTCGTTGACGGATTTGCTGGTAGACTATTTGGTACTATTACCAATGTGGCCGACGCCGGCATCACTGTTACGGTAACTGGGTCAGTTAATAGTGGATTGGATATTCGGCCACCACAAGTACCGTGTGTATTTTATGTGCAGGGAAATCGTTTCCAAGTCAATGACGTTGTCAGCTATGATCCTGCCACATACACTGTGGTCATGACATTGGATGTGTCAACTCCGTTTAATACTGTTAACATTTATAACACTGCTAATTTTTCAACTGAAGTGGGTCAGCGCATTGACGAGTTGTCCAACGATTTGGTATTGGGGTCAAACTTTCAAAGTATCAAAGTAGGGTTGTATTATCTACAAAATGCAAATGTTGTGGTTGGTATACAACAAATATATCGGTTGGCTGGATTAAACAAAGCTCGAGACTTGATTAACTCGGCCATTTCTAATGGTGTTTCTCGAGGAATTATAACAAGTCAGATGACTGTTATCACTGACATGATAACTAATGGGTTTGCGGCAATGCCCACTGCAACGTTTCCAGAACCTATCGGAGCAACTGCCAATGTTATAAAAGCTAAAAATATATTAATTGCCAATAAACAATTTGTTCAAAATGAACTAGTTGCGTGGGTCGCACAGAATTTTGCAACTAGAGGATACCCTGGATATAATGCGTTTGTGTTAAGTCAGCGCATGGGATATCTAGTTGATGCAATGACTTACGATTTGTTGTACGGCGGTAACAGTGCAACTAGAGACATTGCACAACTTTATTACAGCAATGGTATCAGTCAGATTACAGGTTTAGAATATTTGTATTCAAGCGCAATTTCTAAACTGGTGTCTTTGGTAAAATCTATAGTAGAAAATACCACTATAACACCAACTGTAGGAAACATATCTACACAAGTTACTAATTTGCCTGTGGCTACTTCAGCACAAGGAATAATACTAGCTAACTTGGCCAGTTTGGCAATTGACTATATTATAGAAGGTAACTATAACAATTCAATTATTGGTACTATCACTAGTGGAAGTTTCAACATAACCAACGTGTCATACAATCCTGCATTGATAAATGGAGCAACTATTGCCAGTGCAGTTAATGCCGGCGTGCCTGTATCAACAACTATTGTATCTTATAATGCAACAACTAATGTTATTGTAATGAGTGCGGCAGCAACTCTTAATAGTACTAATTTAAAACTAACAGTGGGAGGAGCCGTACCTAGTAGAACAACTCCTACTATAACTGGACAAAATAGCCAACGTATGAATGATGCTGGCACTGTTGTTTCTGCAAAAACTTCTATACAAAACGGTGTTACCAGTTATCTAGACACAGGTGGTGGCACAGCTATCAACATTGAAATGGGCGGCAACCGTAGTATGTTGGCCAATGACTTTGCCATGATTAACGACCTGGGCTATGCTATTGTGGCAACCAACGGTGGCGTGACAGAACAAGTGTCGACATTTACATACTATTGTCATACTCACTACTGGGCAAACAATGGCGGGCAAATTCGATCAGTGGCTGGCTCAAATGCACACGGTAACTATGGTTTAAGATCCAGCGGATACGATGTGACAGAATTGCCAGATGCTGTGAAATTAACCAATGACATGATACAGACCGCACGGGTATACAAACAAGGGTTAGTTGCTGGACAAATGGTTCCAACTATTTCTGCTCAAGCATTGGGAATTTGGATTGTTGGTTACATATATAATCCTACAAATAATTCAGAGATTGAAATTGACCATTCTGCACAGGGCGGTCCCATTTATCGATATCTTATCAGTACTGTTGAGCACACTACCATCACCGTTGATGGACAAAATGTACTTAAATTAAATTTAAGCACTGCTGGTACAAACAGTACTATCACTACAGGGTTGCAGTATCCGTTATACGATGGACAAATGCTGACCATTCGTGTTAATCAAAATATTAAATTTAATAATATTGATAATGTTAAGCCAACAAGACCCAGTACTGCTGTGCAATACAGTGAAAATTTAGGTGACATTTATAGAATTATTGCTTACAACTTGACAGAATCAACAGGCGAACTGTTGCCAGCCAACGTTGCTGTTTTACAAAGCGATGCTTCGTTCAACTATTATAAATTTGTAACAGATGGCACCAATATTACCCAATTGGATCCCAGCGATGCTGCCAAAACACAAGGTAGTAAAGTAGGTGATAATAAAATAGCAGTGTTACAAATCAGTCAACAAAGCCAAATTGACCAGTTGAACAAAGGAATTTTCCTAACTGGTTGGAATGGCCGAGTTCATCGTATTACTGGATACACTCCGCCGTTGTTTATTGCAACTGGTGCGTTCAACAGCTACAACGCCGGAACTTTCACGTTAGTTGTAACCAACGTGGCTGGAAGTATTGACATTGGTGATGTGATAACTGGTACAGGATTTGTCAGCGGGCAAACTGTTTCAAATGTTGTGTTGAGCGGAATTGGAACTATAACTGCAACAGTTACATTGAGTGCTGTGGCGGATACTACGCCAGCAGGTACTATTACATTTGGTGTTAACAAGAACGGATATTTGAGTATAGATCCCAATTCTGTTCTTAACAACTCAGCTGATGGTACTGGCATTGCTTCAATGCAGTATTTCTCAAGTGCTGTTGGTCCCACTGGTACCACATATACGCAAGTAAATTTTGATGTGCCATTCACTACCACATTGCCAGTTGTGGACAGTTATTTAACAATTGCAAATCAAGCAACCACTGCATACAACGGAACGTACCAAGTGTTGTCAGTTGTTAGTAAAACACAAATTAGTATTGCCAGCACCACGGCGTTGTCTGTGGGCATGGTTATCTCCAGTTCAGCAACTGGTGCATATATACCTACAACTTGTGTTATTCAAAGTGTTGACAGCTCAACTGCGTTTACGGTCAGTCCAGCGGCTTGGATTCCAGCAGGTGCAAGTATTGTATCAACACTGGTGGCTTACCTGTCAGGATTAACTATCAGTAACCCAGGAACAAATTACACAGTAGTTCCGCAAATCACAGTGTCAGGCGGTGGTGCACTGGTACAAGCCATTGTGACTTGTACCATTGCTGGTGGCAGTATACAATCAGTAACCATAGTTAGTCCAGGATACGGATACAGCAGTGCTCCTAACATCACTGTCAGCTACGGCGATGCAGTGCTAACTCCAGTTCTTTCTGAGTCACCACAGATTAACTCCACAGTGACCTCAGGCAACATAACAACTAGATTGGGTTTAATTTATGCCAGTAATCCTGGAGTGTTTGCTGTGGGCACTGTTAGAACAGTTAGTGCATTTGCCAGCATTGCAGGCACTGGTCCATACACAGTTAATTTAACAATAAACTCTGGCGCAGTTCCAACGGCTGGCTCATGGTATCAAGTTAGCGGTAATACCAATACGTTATATAATGGTTTCTATCAAGTTGCTGCCACTGGTTCAACATCAACCAATATTACCTTAATTTATAATTATAATCCTGGCACGTGGAGCAGTGTTACCCCCACCACAGCGACACTGTCGGTAACAAATGCAACCAGTACACAATTGGGCATCAGTAAACCATTTAGTTCAAGCACAGCGGTAACATTGCGTGGGGGTTATCCTGCAGATTCGGCAGCACAAGTTACCACACGTATCAGTACTTGTCGTGTTACTGGGCATGACTTGTTGGACATTGGTACTGGTAGTTACAACACCACCAACTGGCCCACTGTGATTTACGGTAATCCAGCAAAGGTATATCAACAGTCACAAGAAGTATTAGAAGAAGGTGTGGGACGTGTGTTCTATGTGACCACTGACCAAAACGGTATCTTCCGTGTGGGTCGTTTCTTCACAGTTGACCAAGGTACTGGATCAGTTACATTTAGCGCAAGTATTGCGTTGAGTAACTTGGACGGTTTAGGATTCAAACGTGGTGTTGTTGTGAGTGAATTCTCAACTGATCCAAGCATGACTAACAATGCCAGTGATACTGTTCCTGTGATGAGTGCTATCAGAAGTTACATTGATAAACGTTTGGGTATTGACCACGGCGGCAGTCCAGTTGCATTGGCAAACTTGATTGGTTCAGGGTACGTGCCGTTAAACGGCACACTGGCCATGAAGTCCACTTTCAACATGGGTAACTTTAACATTGTTAACTTGGGTTCACCTGGCTCTAACTACGAAGCTGCCAATAAACTGTATGTCGACACTCAAGTGGTATCTTACAACGCTCTCAACAAAATGACTGATGTGACAATTACTAGTCCATCAACCAACAACATTTTAATTTACGATCAGATTGACAACAAATGGAAAAATAAAACTGCGGTGGGTGATGTAAATCTTGTGTACACTGCCGGCACTGGAGTATTGTCTGCTGTTATACAAACAGGCGTGATTGTCAACGCTCAAGTGTCAACCACTGCTGGTATTTTACAAAGCAAGTTGGCCATGAACATTGCCAGTGTGTCAGGAAGTGCCCCAACTGGCAATACGGCGGCAATACAATCCAGTAACGGACTTGTGAGTTTTAACACCAACCAATTTGACTTGTTCAACGGCTGGGCCAGTTTAAAAACTGCAACCAGCGCAAGCAATGGTGTAACATTAGGAAAGATACAACACATCAGTACTGGAACATTGTTGGGCAACAGAAGTGGCTTGGCAGCAAGTCCAATAGAAGTTACACCAGCACAAGTGGTAAGCGATGCAGGCGGCCTCACAAACACATTGTTCAATGCCACCGGTGCGATAACTGTGGCGTTTGATGGTTCTAATGTGGCAAATAATGTGTATGCTGTGACAGGTATTACTACCACTAGAGCTGTTAACAGCTTAGTTAAAACAGACAGTCTAGGTGGCGTTGACGTTAACTTTGTGAAGATAGGCGGATACAAGGCATTGGGAATCACATCATTGACCAATACGTTTACTACACCTGGTGGATTTGATTACATGACTGTGCTGGGAACGACATCAAGTAATTCCAACATGACTGTGTTTGGCACGCTGGATGTCAGCAACGGCACGCTAAAAACCAACTTGTTGACCACTGATAAATCAGGAGCAAGTAGTGGTCCTAATGCGGGTAGTGCAAGTATTAGTGGCTGGTGGGCCATGCAAGCATCCAGTCAACTTGACTTTAGTCTTGGTACGCTAAAATCTCTAACACTAACAACTGGTGGCGATACTGTTGCAGGTACTATGACTGGACGTTGGACGTTGGCTGGTGCAAGTAGACTGCAAGCTACCTACGCTGACTTGGCAGAATATTATGAAGGCGATCAGGAATACGAAGAAGGTACAGTATTGGTGTTTGGTGGTGATAAAGAAGTCACGGTCACAACACAAATGAACGACACCCGTTCAGCTGGCGTAGTCAGTGCTAACCCAGCATATGTAATGAATGGCGAACAGACTGGCATCAAGGTGTGTATTGCACTGGCAGGTCGTGTGCCAGTCAAAGTTATTGGGCGTGTTAAGAAAGGTGACATGCTGACCACCAGTGCCACTGCTGGTTATGCTGTTAAGGCTTTGAATCCTACTTTGGGTGCAGTAATTGGT
>Ga0209191_1002482_pt1 | contig 11422 bp, 5 predicted proteins | sample S_130626_EF_Meta_FD_187320 | JGI IMG/M metagenome (GOLD analysis project Ga0209191, IMG submission 187320) | Freshwater microbial communities from Lake Simoncouche, Canada to study carbon cycling - S_130626_EF_MetaG (SPAdes) (version 2) | ecosystem: Environmental > Aquatic > Freshwater > Lake ... | reverse complement strand
GTGCTTTATTGCGTTTTGTTCATGAAACAGGTGCTCAACTTAGTTCAGGGTCGGCTCAATTAGAAGAGTTAAAAAGTAAGACTTAATTTAAAATATGACAACTTTTTATAATAGATTCAGTTATCTCATATATATATATTTATATTACTACTGTTTCTCTATAATAGAAGTAATTACGGATGATCAAAAAGCAGACTGTATAGATGGATTCAATCGAGAGTATAATCCGACTGCAAAAATTACAGGATGTGCAGTATGTGGTGTGCGTATTATTGATTCAGATTGGGATAAAGTGCGTCCTCTTCATGAAGTTGATGACAGATTTAGTTTGTTTGAGATGACTGATCAACTTGAATTAGATAAATTTTACAGTGAAGAACCAGATGATGTAATAATACGTCAAACGAGAAGTTATTATATAAATGAAGAAAATGATAAAATATATAAAATGCACGGAAATTTAGTAAAAGACAATAAATGTTATTTATGTGATACTTGTACTCATTGTACTATATTGCATAAATCTGCTAAACGTCTTCGATCAATGCCTAAATATGCTGTAGCGAATAAATATGATTTTGGGGATTGGAAGAAACAACCGAATTTATTGGAATTATCATTTGCTGAGATGATAGTAATATGTCGCGTACATACATTTATGCATGTAATAAAGTTAATAATTCGTTCTCCAGAAGAAAGAGTAGATACTAGTAGTAGTAGTAGTAGTAGGGATGAACCTGCGCAAAAAGCAATTACGGGACATGTTATTGCATTAGAACATGAAGAAAATCGAGTGTTACGTGATAATACATCTTTACCAGTACAAAATTTTACAGATATTTTAATGGTAGCATTGGTTGGTGTAAATGAAAATGTTAATTCAGTAGTTGGTATAAATCGATTTGCTTTAGAGAGAAGAAGATTTCTTTTACGTCCAGAGATATCCAAGTTTTTAGAAGTACGTGCAAAAAATGTAGAAAATTGGTTAAAGTATTTAAAAGTAGTCAATTATATGTATAAACATGTAGTAATTCCAGAATTTACAAATCAATTAACTACAGTGTTGGAAAGTATTCCTAATGATATTTTGGATAATGCAGTAAAAATAAATAAGAAAGAAGATCTTATTAGAGAGTCTGCAGCAATATCGTCAATTGCTCGAATTGGTGATGATGATGATGCTGGAATAAGTTCTGTTTGTTTAAGTGTTCCACCTAGTAGAGATTTAGTAGCTACAGAAGCTGCAAATGCAAAAAATTTGTTAAATTTAATGACTGATCCTGAAAAAGCTGGAGAGAAAGGAGTATATAACGCTATAGATATTACTGGAGAAGATGAAGTTGCAGAAGTAGGTGAAACTTTATCAGAAGAAAAAGAAGAAGAAGAAATAAGAAGAGATGAAGAAAAAGAACGTGAAGAAAAAGAGAAAAAAGAAAAAGAAACAAGAGAAGGACGTCGTTCTTTTATTAATGTTGGTATTCAAACGACAGCAATGAATGAATTTACTAGTAATGATATTATATTATATGGTCGATATCCGTATTTATTTTTACTGGGAGAAGGAGTTGAAGGATGTGGAACTATGAAATCAGCGTATGTGAAACATATATTAAATCAATATACTGGAAAATTTGCAAAGTCTACAGATTTAGTGTTTTTATTATTTAATCAACAACAGAGACATGCAGCAGCAAAAGGTGTAACATCTCGTTTAAAAGGAGATCCTCAAACAATGCAGAATTTTGCTGATATGTATAATAATCCAAAATTTAAAGAAGAATTGACTTATGCTGTTGAAAATCCAAATACTAGAGAAGGAAAGTTTTTATATAATAAATTAAATAAAATGATGCGTTTATCTGGTGCAGCTGTACCATGGGGAGCAATAGAAAGAACACAGACATTAAGTAAAATGTATGCTTTAAGTCATTATTTTGGATTATATACATATTTTGTAACCATTTCTCCAGCTGATGCACATAATGCATTTATTATTCGTATTTCTAATACAATTTTGGGAGTAAAAGTTAATGAAGAAGATGATATAGAAATCGAAGTTCCTCTTATAGATAGTGAAAATGCAGATAATACAATATCATATAGTGATAGAATTCGAATATTATGTGAGAATCCAGTAGCTCAAGCTGAAATGTATAAAAGATTAATTGATGCAGTATGTACTCATTTATTTGGTATTCCACCAAGTCATCAAACGAAGCAAAATTTACCAATAATGAGTTTAAGAAAAATTGGTTTATTTGGTAAAATGATGGCTTTTTGTTTAGTTACTGAAGCTCAAGGTCGTGGAACACCACATGGTCATACTGTTGCAGTAACTGAAATGACTCCAAAAATGTTACGTAGTCATGTGGATAATCCTGTTGTATTTCAAAAATTAATTCGTAGAGTTGATTCTATTGTGCGTTGTTTTTGGGATCATGATAATCCTCCAAAAGAAGATTTGCCATCATTGTTTTGTTTGTCATGTAATATTTGTCCTCGTCCTGGTACTGTGGAATATAATCGTAGATGGTGTGCTGTAGTACGTACAACTAATGTGCATAAACATTGTCCAACATGTCATAAAGGTAAAGTGGGAAAGTGTAAGTGTCGTATGGGTTATACTATGCATTCTTTTGATGGCACCACTCAATTTAGAGAAATAGATATTATTTCTCAACAAACATTTAATGCTGAAACTAAAAAACAAGAAATAGTTACTAAACTTGCAGCTCGTAGGAGGTAATTGATTTATAATTATTATAATATTATAATATTTATATTTTTTTTTAAATATAATTATGTCTATTTGTTTTTTTATTTTTTTTTACATAGACCTGTTCGAATTCCTGTAGATGATAATGATATAGTTTGTGGTGATACAGAATTTATGAGTGAATCTCGACTTCAATATTTAGATGGTTTATTGGTTGATAAAGATAAACGTATTTTATATTGTGAATTTTTTCGTCCACAAGATGGGCGTAGTAATCCTGAAAGATTACCTGGTTTAACTGACAATGGTGCTGAAAATATTACTGATTATGTTGAAGAACAAGTAATATATGTTAATAGATTAGGAGAAACAAAGTTATCATTATTTGAAAGTAAAGAAGAAAGTGATGCTAAAGAATATAAAAGTGATGTTGATGAAGATAAATCTGTTGAAGAAAAAATAGAGGAGCCTTATAATATCAGAAGTATAGTAAATTATAATGAAGTTTATGATTCTGATAGCGAACGTATTGGAAAAAATAGTAATAGTGTATCAACAAATGATGCATTGGCAGCAGCATGTTTATGCAACACAAATGTTATATTTTTGGGAGATTCAACATCTTTAATGTATTATTTATGTGATTATTTAGTAAAAGATCCAGTTATACTAACTACAGTTTTGAATTTGTGTAGAGTTGCTAGTAGAGAAATAGTTGAACATCCTTCTATTGCAGTTGATACTGGTACACCTATGAGAAATGTGAGACATTTACTAACTCGTATGTTAAATAAATGTGCTGGTGGAACAGAAACATCTAGTGCAATAGCAGCTTTATCATTACTTGAATATCCGTCAACAGTATGTTCTCATACATTTTGGTTTTGTTATACAAAACGTGCTGTTGCTGATGTAATACAAAGAAAAAAAGAGTTTTTTAAAAGTGATAATGAAAAAGCGGAAAAAGAGTTATCTCACTATGCTTATAAAAAAGATAATTATGGTACTATTATATATAATGATACAGATGAAGATTATAATGTTGAAGATGATGATATTGTTAATATAAAAGAAGAGAATGAAGATATTATTGTTGATAAAGAGGATAAAGAAATTGAAAATGAAGATTTTTATCATGGTTATTATGATGCAGTTGACGAAGAAGAAGATAATAATGATGATATTAAAAGAATTTATCAAGATAATTGTTATCCTATTGGTGATGAGTCTTTGGACTTATTTGCAATTTCTGCTTCTGGTGCAGAAGGAACAAAAGTTGGTGTTATTCCTCATCAGCATATTTTATATCTTTTTCGTGGAGAAAAATTAGCTAATTATAGTTTATATGAATATAGTGGTATAGTTGTTATACATTCTTTAGAAACAAAAAAAGGTGTTAAAATTATAAGTGTTGAAGATAAAAATAAGAAGAAGAAGTCTACTACTAGTAAAAAATCAAAAGCAAAAAGTACTTTATATTCTGATGAAGCAGATGAAGTGGAGGAAGATGAGGAAGCATTTATAGAAAAAGATCAAGAAGAAGAAGAAGAAGAAGAAGATATAGTTGAAGAAATATTACAAGATAGTAGTAGTGATAGTAGTGAAGAAGAAGAAGAAGAAGAAGAAGAACAAAAAGAAGAAGAAGAGGGAAAAGACATAAGAGAAGAAAAAAGAAAGGAAGAAAATGCAGATGTTGAAAAGAAAAGAAAAAGTAAGAAAGCTGAAGATTTTGGTAGAGAATCAAATTTAAAAATTCCTTTTGGAAAGTTTAAAGGAAAAAATATTCCGTCTTGTGATAAGACTCATGTTCAAGTTCTTCGATCTCGTCAGCGTGTTCCTATTTTAGCAGGAGGAGCTCCTCCAGTTTATCCTGGAGATCCGCCTGTATCTTTAACTGAAAGTAAAAAAGCATTAGACAAATGGTGTAAGAAAGCTAATGCATTTGCAGTTTACTGTTTAGTTACGTATTGTCCTTGGGATCTTGAGACTGGTATGCCGCCATATTCTTTAAATTGGGTTGGTTTTCAAAACTGGATAAAATATTTGTTTTATAATAGTAATTCTGAAATAAATAAAGTTAGATTATATTGGTTAAGAAATTTAACTAATAATATGCATATTCATAAAGTAGAATTGAGAATGATAGCTGAATGGCGAAGTCGTAGTGTTACAATTTGGAAAGATAATTTAGAAGAGAGCAATGAATCTATAAAGCGAGTAACAGAAGGTTTTCATATTGAAAATATAGATGAGACATCAAAGGATGAAACTACTGAAGCTGCATCTGCATTATTAGAAAATTTATTGATACGTATGAATTTTAATAAAGAAACCAATAAGTTAGAACCTGTTGCTTTGCCTGATGATAAACAGATTTCAACAATCGATAAACAGAGAGATCTTAATGAAAAAGTTTTAGAATGGTTTGAAAATGTTATGTTAGAATCTGACAAAAAGAAGAATACAGAATATACTAATAATAATAATACAATATCTTCTAATGTTTATATTCCTCTTTTTAAAAAAAATAGAAATGATATAAAAAAAGTAAGAGATGCTTTAACTAAAGCTGATGAATTAAATGTAGAAGATGAAGAAGAAAAAGTTGAAGAAAAAGAAGAAGAAGAAGAAATAGTTTCTAATAGAAGTGAGAGTAAAGGAGAAATTAATATTGGTACTGATAATGCTGCTGCTGTAGGTAATTCAAATATAGAAAGTGGAAGAGGTAATATTTTGAATATTATTTTAGAAGGTGTAAAGAATATTCATTGTTTACTTGGTGAAGGATATAATTTATATGAAAATATATCTTATCATGAAAAGTATTTTATGAGACAATTAGCAACAGAAAGGGATATAAATAAAACTCATAATCATTTAAGTTTAGAGCAAAAGAATTTTTTGTTAATATGTTTACATTGGTTGTTTTATGATCGTTTAAGATTACAGCAACTAGTACATTCTCATCGTAGTAGTAAAAATATTGATGACAAAAAAAAATTAAAGCTATTTCAAGAGAATTTATTTAAATTCTGTTTATTAGGTGGTCCAGGTACTGGAAAATCAACAGTTATTAATGCTTTGGTAGATATTGCTGGTTATGGAGGACTTGGATTAATTGGCTATGTTAGTGTAACAACTCCAACAGGTATTTCTGCTACTGTGATTCCAAATGCTACTACAATTCATAAGCTATTTGGATGGGGAATTGGTGCTGAAAAAAATAAAGGAAGTAGTTTTTTTAATAATCGGCAAATAAGAAATGTTAAAAATCGTTTAGGTGATACTAGAATATTAGTTATTGATGAAGTGTCTATGGTATCTCAACAGCTATTGTATAAAATTGATTTGGCTTTACGAGAGTTATATATTAATAATCTTGACTTTGGTGGAATTGGAATATTATTATGTGGTGATTTTTTTCAGTTACAACCTGTTGGTGGAACTGCACTATATAATCCTAATAATCCAAAAAATATTGAAAATAAATATTATAAAAAGTTTACTAATTATATTCTTGATAAACAACAAAGAGGTTGCGGAGATGTACAGCATTGTAATAATATAAGTGATTTAAGAAATATAGGAAAAAGTATTAATCCAGTTACTGATAATATGTTAAATTCTTTGAAAATGCTTAATAGTAATGATTGTTTACCTTATTCTGAAAATAATAATAGTTTTCGTTTCGCAATTATTGCTACAGCTAGTAATATGGCATGTGCAGCTTATAATAAAGTTCAAGCTATTCGATTTGCAAAAGATAATAATGTACCAGTTGTAGCATTTCGTTTACCTTTACAAAATCCATTAGTAATTAACATTTTTAGTGAAACTTATGCTCGTGATATTTTGTATAATTCTTTTGACGAGTTATGGTTTTATTTTGTTAAAGATGCACCAGCAAGAACATTTACTAATTTATGTGTTAAATATGGTATTGCTAATGGAGCTTCTTGTACTTTACATTCTATTGTGATTGAAAGTGAATCTGAACAAAATGAGTTTAATACAACATATGCAAATACTAGAGGTGGAGATATTATTGTATTGGAAAATCCGCCATATTGTGTTAATGTAACTATGTCTAAATTCTTTGGAAAAATTAATTCTAATATGACTCTTGTATCTAATGATGCTAATAGTATTGACAATAATAATACTGATAGAATAGTAGTTCCAATGTTTTTGCAAAAAAAATCTGAAAGTAAAAATACTATAAAATATCTTAATGGTTTCGTTCGATATTATTCTTGGGAATGTGGTTTATGTTTTGCAAGTACATATCATAAATTACAATCTTTAACTGTAGATAAAATTATTTTGGATCTTAATCAATCGCCGAAATCGTCTCTTAGTTTATATCATTTTATCGTTGGTTATTCACGTGTTCGAAAATTAGATGATATTAGAATTTTCGCATTTAAATCAGAAAAGGGTAGAAGACACTTATTAGGTTTTACTCATAGTTCAGAAATAATTAAATGGTATAGTGAAACATTTAATATCAAACCTGCATCAAGAGCATTTTTTGCATATAATCCAGTGAAACAAAATATTAAGCGATTGAAAAAGAATAGTAGAGAAGAAAGTAAAAAAGAAGAAAAAAAAGAGGAAATTAATACAGCTGATGCAATAATAGAAACATTGGTTGATACTGAGGGAGATATTTATAATGGGAATATATATGTTTTTCGTCATTTTTCAGAAACTGGTGAAAGTAAAACAATAATAAGAAGTCATAGCGATGCTTTTGGTAATGACAGTAGTACAATATCTCCATTATCTGATGAAATAGAAACTAAAACTGTAAAAAATACTATAACTACTAAAAGAAGTTTAACGCATGATTTACAAAAAAGAAGAATATCTCATGAAGAAAGTAAAATTAATGTTAGGCCAGAACATATTAGTAAAAAAGGATATATTGTTATAAAAAATAATGTTGGATCTTTTACAGTTTACAACAATAAAAAAATAAATTTTTATGCACAACAGAAAACACATAGTTGGGTATTAAATAATTTTTTTTTATGTGTATTTGAATTGGATCATATACCAGAAAGCAATTATAATACAGTAGCTCGTGATTTGTTACTTGATAGTTATTGGCCTGAAGGTAAGACTTGGCAAATTATAGTGAATAATGCTAAAGAATTTTATCGTGAATCATTTCCTGGTGATGCATTTATGATATATCGCGAAGCTTTTATTCTTCGAAATAATACATATTATGCTCCTGATTATATTCAAGAAATGTTAATTGGTGATACTGTAAATGCTCGAGCATATGTTGCTAATAATTGGAATAACGATCCAAAATGTGATTTAATAGATTATTTTATAAGGTTTTACGAAGATGAACAAAATACATTTTTTCATCAAGAAACAAATGATATGGGTGAAATCATTACTGCAGCTATAAATAATTTTAGAATGGATCGATATCCGTATGGTCTATTAAATCCTCCGAAATATGCAGATGATGAAACTTAATATTTATTTTTTCTATTATTAATTTCATATAAATAAATATTTGTAAATATATGTCTATTTTTATTGTATATTACAACATAATACTAAAAGTATATTAATTACGTACTGTAAAAATAGTAAAGAAATTAAATTTGTAAATTTGTATGTATTGTAAAATAATTATTGTTATAAAAACATGTTATTTTTTCCATTTTCAAAAGTAGTTTTTCAAACTATTACTTATACTGACTATAAAAAAAAAACGAATAAAAAGTGTAATTGAAACTAGAAAAAGTAGTTATAATACTTGATTGTTGTTTTGTTTTATAAAAAATTATGGCACCAAAAAGAAAGCGTGCATTTTTATCATCTTCTTCTGAAGAAGAGAATAAAAAAGAAGGCAAAGAAGAAACTAGTTCATTAATTGAACAAGAATCAAAAGCTTTAGTTCAATGTGAAGTAATTGATCTTATTACAGATTCATCAGAAGTTTTGAAAGACAGTTCTGAAGAAAAAACAAGTACAACAGAAGTTTCTATACAGGGAAAAAGGAGAAGAATTTCATATCATCAACAAATGAATTCTCGTTTGTCTGCATCTTCTGTACTTGAATCTTTTGAGTCTGAAGAAAATGCTACAGCATCTACATTAAGTAATGTTATTAATAGTTCAATTGACTATAACAATAGTGACAATCTCAGAGATAGTTCTGAAGAAAAAGCAAGTATATCTGATTTAAATATACAGCAAAGAAGAAGAAGACTATCATATTTTCAAGAAAGCGCTTCAAGTGCATCTGCATGTTCTGTATTAGAAACTAGTGGGTCTGAAGAGAGAACCATATCTTCTACATACCCGGACACTAGTAATAGTTCAACAGCTATAGTTAATAGTGAAGAAAGCGAGCGTAGTATTCTAGTATCATTTTGTAGTAGATTTATGATGGCTTTAGTAACTAGCGGAGCAACAGAAGAAACAATACGATCAAGTATTTATGCCATAAGTAGAGTTTCTTATTTAACACTTAGTGATTTTAATTTTGTTATACGAAATGTTCGTGGTAATCTTAGTCCAGATATTTTAAATTATATTAATGAGTTGTATACTGAAGACTAATATTGAATTCGTAAAATAAAATGGAGTAATAAATATATAAAATGAAACAATTTACATATTTCAGTTTTAAGTAATACTTTTTTTCTTAATTCTATTTTTAATTCATATCTAATTAAGTTTTGGTTACATAATTATTTTTGTTTTTATTTTTCTGTATACTTAATAGAAATAACTAAATTTTATTTTTAGTTATAAGTAGTAATTGTTCTATATTAATTTTGTATTATCATTATAAAAAATCAGAATTATAAGTAGTTGCATTTATCATTATTTTATGTATTTATATTAATCATTTTTATTGTCAAATATAATAAAATTGATAAAATATAAAATTTTATACTTAAAAAACCAGTAACATATTAGTTTAACATTATCAAGAACGAGTCAAAAAAACGTTACGTTAAATTGACATATTTGTTTGAATTATTATGGTGTTGAATAATTACTTTTTTAACTATATACATATATATATATATATATATATATATATATATATATAAATATGGCATCACAAAGAAATTTATCTTCATCGCCTTTATCTGAAGAAGAGGAATCAAAAAATGATAGTTCTATAGAAGAAGATGTTGGTATTGTGTATATTATTGCATCTTCGGAACAAAGTACTGATATTTTATCCAGAAGTACAGTACCACTGCGCAGTAGTATATCTGATGAAAATGGGGATATTCCATTTTTGGGAAGAAGACAAATAAACGAAACAATTAATCAAAATTTTAATAATAGAGAAATTGCAATTATATCAGATTCTGATCAGTCTATTGGTCTTTTATCTGCAGACATTCTTTCTAGCTCTAGTACTATTAGCGGAGAAGAAATGGTTCTAAATCTTCTTCAAATGAGACGAATTGGACAAAGGAATGATTATATTTTTAATCAAAGTGTAACAAACTTTACAACTTCTATGTTTTATGAAAATTCTTCTTCTGTATCATCAAATGAAAGAAATACAGAACAAATTAATGATTTATCTTCGAATGAAAATAGAATTATTGGTTCTAATTTACCTCCTTTAATTCGGCACATAAACGATAGTGTTGATTTATTACAACAACTGCAAAATTTATCAACAGAAAATACATCAGAATACATAGTTGAAGCAACTGTTATTAGAATAATTGACGAGTCTAGTTATAATGAACATGATTTATTACAGTTTATTCAATTTATTCGACCTTATATTTATGATCGTGTGTATGATGTTATTCATTATCGTTATACAGGACATAGGTCTGCTGCTAGTTCAGAAGAATTAAGAAATGCTGGTATGTTATCAAGATCTGGATATGTTGTTGCTAATAGTAGTAATTCTGAAGAGCAAAGGTCTTTTAATCTTCTTGAGAGTAGAAGAATTTCTCAAATAAATAGCTATAACTATAATGAACGTATTTCAAATTTTCAAGACTCGGTTAATAATGAAACAATTATTCAATCAGATGAAGAAAGCTCAGAAGATATATAATATTTTTTAATAACTGTTCAAAAATTAGAAAAAGAACATGTATCAGATAATGAAATTGAAATATATATTGTTAATATGATAGTATAATTTTGTTAGTAATATATTTTGTTAATTTTTACATATAGTATAATTTCATGTAATTAAATTTTGTAATATTAGTAGCTAATTAGGTAAATGTTGAACATGTAAAAATTGGATTGTAAATGAAAAAACTATATTATATGATACTATTATTATCTTTATACTGTTAAAATTTTAATTCTTCTGTTTCTAAATATGGAAACAGTTCAATTATATCATTTTTTAAACTTAAATTACTAGTTGGAAAAAAAGTAGTAAAATCTTTTTCAATGCCTTTCATATTTTGATACTGAGTAGATCTAACAATATACACTATAAGTTGTAAACTTTTCTTTTCATTTAAATCTCTACATAAAATATATAACATTTTGGCACAGTCATTTTTAGAACAAAGTCTTTTTGTAACTGCATAAGCAAAAGTAGCTAAAGTTAAAAATTTAGGAACTATAACATTGACCACGTATAGACATATCTATATAAATAAATAAATAAATAAATAAATAAATAAATAAATAAATAAATAAATAAATAAATAAATATTAAGTAATAATAAA
>Ga0209191_1002478_pt1 | contig 11432 bp, 11 predicted proteins | sample S_130626_EF_Meta_FD_187320 | JGI IMG/M metagenome (GOLD analysis project Ga0209191, IMG submission 187320) | Freshwater microbial communities from Lake Simoncouche, Canada to study carbon cycling - S_130626_EF_MetaG (SPAdes) (version 2) | ecosystem: Environmental > Aquatic > Freshwater > Lake ... | reverse complement strand
ACTGCCCCATGGAATAAACATCAAACAGGGTTCCGTAGGCATCGAAAGCGATTAATTTATACATCTTGTTTCTTGTTTTTTATGGTTAATTGTCGCGTTAAACAACTGCACCGCTTGATGTGCACAACCCCCTGTAACTAATTTAGTTTCAAGCTATCAGCCAAGAAAGATTTAGTTCTTTCAAATGAGTCTTTAGTTGCAGCTTCACTGTATCTGTATGTAACCGTCCCTAATCTTACAGGTTTGCTGAATCCATTTAGGCTTTTGCAATCCCAGCAATGTGTTTTATCTTGATAGACATGTACCCGAGACAAGAGACGAAGTAGAAGAGTTAGCCAAAATCTTAGGCGCTGACGCAAAGAGCGACCTCTATCTAGGAGCCAAAGGGTTTTGTGAAATCACTAGCGAACGCTAGTTCGCTTTTATAAATTGGAAAATAATGCACTACTTTTATCTGTCATAGATCGGCATTAAAAATTCTTCAATAGTTCTGCTTTTTTATTTTCGTAATCTTGCTTATTTATTAAGCCTTCATTTAATAATTTTTGCAAATCTCTTAATTTCAAATTCAACTGAGATGTATTACTAGATTGATTTGTATCAATTTCGTTCTTTGTATCTGGCTGTGGTGAAGCATTGATTGGCTTATTAACTAGGCTAGGCGTTGTTACTTTTAGCCCGCTTATGCCTGCTGCAATATTTTTTAACTCATCCCTATCCCTATTAAAGTTGCTCTCAGTTGTGTAAGCATTTACTAATAGTATTTCGTTATCACCTTCTAAAACTGTAATCAAATAAACCATATCAGTTCCAAAAACGCCTTTAGTCTTGCCGTGCACTTCGAATCGCCAAGCGCTCATATCATTAATTGTGATTTTTTCAGCATTTTTTGTCTCGCCTGAGGAAAGATTCAAGATTTGCTGCTTTTCAATGGCAGTCGCCACATCTTGTGGATCTGAATTTGGTTTCTTTTCGCGAGCATTAATCAAAATACCTTTATTGCGAGTTGATTTAGCAGACGCTATTAATATTGTTCCGCTATACCTTTGAAAATCGTTTAAGGGCTTAGCTTCGTAATCTTCTGATAAATTAATACCCGCACTTGACTGGAAAGTAAATTTATATTCCACATCAGCTCGTATAGGTAAGGCAGGATTAGTGCACATTGAAGATGTGCCGGATAAAGAAGTAACAGTCATCGTATTCCCACTTAAAGAGGGAACAATATCGCCAACCTTAACCGAATCTTTTACACATATATTTCCTTTGGCACCAGTAAGAGCATCACTTGCACTTCTTACTGCTCCACCAGGGATAAAGAAAAAGAAAAATGCATTAGCATTTGTATAAAAAATAGAAATTATTATTAGTAACAGAAGTCTTTTATTTTTCAACGAAATCATAGCTTTAAGACCTTAAAAATCTAGCTAGAATTTTTTAACTAGTTCGTTTACTCGACAGGTACCATTGCCCTTAGACTTGCCAGAACCCATTAAATTCTTCCTAATGTAATTTTGCACCCCAGCTGGTTCATAAGCAAAGGCCGCAGTAATTGAGTTAAGTATGAAAGAAAGGCCGTCAAAGGTAAAGTTTATAAATGTTGACTTTTCATTTGCAATAACTGAATCGCCACCTACTGAGAAACGTTGCAAATCTCCAGTTTCGTTACGCTCGACATCTACCTCCATCGTCCAGCCATCAGCCTCGCAAGTAAGGTGTGTTTTCTTAGCCTTAGATTGAGCGGTAACAGAAGCAGGCTTGGGTGCAGCTTCAATATCTCCCAAAGCGACCATATTGGCGGAATCAAACATTTTGGAGGTGGAGCCATCCAGCCAAGTAATCTTTATCTTGTCACCTTCAACTACCCAGCAAGCCATCACCTGTTTTCCAGCACTAATGAGCGTAGCGTTACCAAAGGCAGGGTCACAGGGCTTCTCAATTGTTGTGAGGAGTTCGCCACCAAAAGGTGACTTGAATACGCCAGCAGCAACCTTTTCAGCTTTCAAGTTATAACTGAAAAGGAGTACCGCAAAAGTTAAAAATGTTTTAACAAATATATTGAAAGTATTTGCATTGAAAAAGAATGCATTATTTAATTGCATATGGTGCTGGGGCAAGTTTGAGGTGATACAAAATTTTTACCTTCGAAGAATTTTTTCTCGGATTCGATTACTGAAGTCTTCGGTGGGTTATAAAGAGTTCCAAGCAAATTCCCAGCTCCATTATCAAAATCACCTTTTAGAACTTTCACTTCTCCTGCAGCAACAGAAAATTCAAAACTAGTTGGTTGAGTTTGTTTCAAAATTAAATCAGTACTTCTCACCTTCCATAAAATGTTGTACTTCCCTGGAAGCATATCTAACACCATCACATCATTGAAATTCATTGACCCAATAAGTGAAGAGTTAACAGAAACATCAGATGAGTGACGATGAACTGGGTGTAGGTTAAAAATATTGAAACTAATTATGTTTCCATTTGTGAAATAAACTCTACCAAGATCGGGCTTCGCAATAAAGTTATAGATAGTTGGATCTTTTTCTTTCTCTATTTTTAAAACATGAGCTGGTGTAGAGCATCCAACAATGCCGATAGCCACGACCATCAAAAATGAGAAATAAACTAAACGATTTTTTAAAAGTAAATCAACCATAACTTAGTGGCATAAATCGCTGCATAATGATTATTTTCTATAAATTACTACTGGATCCTTTTCTGGGGTGATTTGAGAGCCACCACCAGACTTACCAGGGGCATAAACTTTCAAAGTAGAAGGGTCACCTACTCCAACTTCTGGCTTGGAAGAAAAAACATTAAATATGGAGGTTTCTTTATTGATTGGTGGTAGTTGGTCTATAAGCTTCTTTTGAGAATCTTGACTAAAAGAACTCAGCAGCTCTCTAGTAATACGATCAACTTTTGGAACAAAGATAGCATTACTTTTTCCCAGATACATATCTTGTCCGGTGCCCATAGCATTAAAAGACGCAACGACTTGAAGAGTCTCGGTATTGATCAATGTAAATTCAACTATCAGTGAATGCTCAAGCCTATACGAATAGTCTGATGTACCTTGGATGTAGTCTCGGGTATTGCGAACCTCTACATTTGTAATAGTGCCATTTAGTACAAATTGTGCGTCCCTAAAGTCTCCGCGGTTGATTCTTTCAGTGACATTAAAGTAGTTATCGTTTTCATTCTCTTTAGCAACATTGGGAGCAGCTTGAACTACTTTGTAACCAGCCTTGATAAGAGTTGACTTTATATCAGCGTTGAGTCCCCTAACCTCACTGTAAGAAATAACTCTTCTAGTTCCAAATTGTTTGGAATAGCTAGCCTCTGATTGACCATTTATAGACTGAGTGGATGCAGAAGTAGAATTGGTTGATCCATCTGTAACAACTGTGCTTGAAGGGCTAGTCTGAATAGAAGCTTTTGAGTTAAATTTCTCGTCATAGAAAAACTCTTTAACTTCCTTCTTTATAGACAAATCAGTAACAGCAACAGAGTTTGGTATTTTGGGAACTATTTGAACAGGCTGCTTACTTCCTTCATCAGAAGAGGAGCCGCCCCCAAGGGTCATTTTGAACGATTCAACTTTACCTTTGGTGACGCTTACCTCTGAGGGCGTTGACCCATCTGGCCGTATTTCAGGAACAGATGAAATCGGCGGCAAAGGTGTTCCAGAAATGGCTTGTCCTAAAACATTTGGAGATGCGATCAGTAATGTACTTATCGCAAATAAATTAAACATTGAAGATGTTTTAGCAATTAACATTTCTGTCACCCCTAAAAATTAACGCGAAGCCGTTTTGCGAATGTCTTGATCATCTTCCCAAACAATCTCACCAGTTTCGTTATTGAACATTGTTAGATGCAAGTTATAAAAAACATCCTTGATGTTTTTATTTTGCTTAACTATCGAGGTAATTTCACCTTCTACCCTATACCTAGATCCAGTCATATTGCCCATTCGGCTGGTGGTTTGATTAGCATAGAGACCCGTTTGATTTTGACGCTTTAATTCATCAACTTGGTTTTGCATCTCACTGATGCTGGCTACAAACCGCACATTTCCACTCCTCGTTAATTGGGCGCGAATTCTGCCAGAAATTGCGTTTGTATCGATGTAGTCTGATGTTTTATTCTTAACTCCCGCCAGGGTAATGATTGGCGGCTCTCTTGACCCCGTGACTACCTTGGAGTCAAGTATTGATCTTGTCATTCTCTCTGACAGTTGCAAGAGATCAGATGAACCAAAGTCGGTATTTACTGTTTCTACAGCTTTTGAATCACCATATCTAACAACTGCTTCTGTAGCGCAACCTTGTAGAACCAAAATTAACAAGGAAAGTAAAGTTATTTTTAAATTGTTGACAGACATTATTTTTTCCATTTTTGCACCCTTTAATCTGAAGAAAGCTCTAATTTAAAGTCAACAGCTGCAGGCCCTGGAGCAATTCCTTGAATTACTCCAGACTGACCGCTACCAACGGGAATTGGTTTCCACGCCTCATCTCCATACACACGAAATTTATTCTTATCTAACCAATGGAAACGGTATGTAATGTTTTTCTTAGTTGACTTGACACTTACTGATACATCAACTTTTAAAAGATTGTTGACCATGATTGATCGCATATCTACTAACTTAACTTCATTAGTTTCCCGCATCCTCACAGTCATCTCGTCAATAGTAGGTGCTGATTTACATCCGACAAAAGTTGTAATTACCATACAGATGGATGTCAGCAAGAGAGCTTTGTATAAATTCTTAGTTTTCATAAATTACCTTCAAAAACTAGTTAGAAACATATGCTGTATTTCCCAAATATCTTACTCTCACTATGTGATAGTTTTCTGTCGCAACAAAGTCAATATTTTGCATTCCAGTTGGAGTTGGGATATTTAACGAGGTTTTGCCTTTAGGAATTTCAATTCTTCCCATAAATATGTATCCAGGAAGGGCGCTCCAATTTCGGGCGTCTACATCTCCAGCAGACATAGCAACGCCAACAAGTATGGCAGCAAACATAGCTGCTCCATTGTTATTGTTATTTTTATTGTTTCGCTCCGCAGCTGCTTGCGCGGCCTCCTGAGCTATAACTTGCGCAAATGCTTGTGTAGTAGCTTTCAATAAATAGCCTGGCATGTCGTCACGCAGCTGCCTTCTTGACATAGCATCTAAATTTACAACTTGACTAATTGGAACGGTAATTGAATTAATGCCCAAAGATGCTGGCACAAAGTTAGGAATAAAAGGCTGCTCAATTACAGGCAAGCTTAAAGTAACAATCCTAGGACCCTTTCTAGTGTTGAAGGTCATGTTTGATTTATGTGTGCTGATTCTTGGAATAATCCCAGCTTCAACTATGAACAAAACTTCAGAAGTATTCTTTGTACTATTGTTTAAGGATATCTTTCTATCCAATTCAGCCAAACTTCTAGAGAACAAGGGCACATTAGGTTTTAATTCTGTTGCGATCCTATAACCTGGAGCAGCCAACCCTTGATCCCCTTGCATTTCAAACATAAATCCAGCAAGGTAATGAGCCGCTGCATTTTGATATGAATTTTTTAATGAGTTGACTTCCGGTGAGTTAATTAGATTAACAGGGTAACCGTTGATGCTATTTATAGATGAAGAAGCCTGCGGATTATTGGATCGATCCTTACTTTCTTTTTCTTTAATTGATTGAATTTTCAGTTCATTTATGCGATCAATAATCGTCTCTCGCTCGGCCAGCTTCTTAGCTGCAACTCTTGCGTTTTCATATTGCTTGTCTAAAAAATGAGTGATGGCCAGATTAAAACTAATCATGCTTTTTTCATAGTCTTTAGGCTGGTAAGTATTTTTGGAACCAGCGGCAAATATGAAACTAAAAACTTCAGTGGAAGTTTTTCCTAAATTTAGCTTAGCTTGAGACATCCAATCATCAACAACTCTATCGGCCTGCCTAAGGTTTTCTATGCTCGCATTACTGTTTTGCCCACCACTTAATTGGAGTAATGTAGTTTTATCTAGGTAATAAGGGATATCTTTGTCTTTGATATCCTTGTGCGTGTCTTCTAACCCTAAGAGTGAGCCCTGAACATTGCCCGCCCTTAATAGGTTGTTAGAGTCGTTTAATTTTTTCTGATTTGGTCCGGTTGCACAACCAACTAATGAAATTGTTAAAACAACGGCGATGAAATGCGAAGAATTTCTTAATATCATTTATAGAAACAGATTCTTCTGCCGTGAGCAATCGAAATATCTGAAAGGTTTTGCATTTTTTTATCACTTTTTCACTAATGGTTCTTAACTGTCATTTTTTTGATGAGTTTTGTCAATTCATTTATTTTTTATTTCTTTAAAAAAAATAATTTATATTGCATAATAATTATTTAAAATTATAAAAATATAATTTATTAATTATAATAAATTAACATTCTTTATTCTTCTATTGTTTTTTCAAATATCTGGATGAAAGCCTCAGATAAGTTGGAGATAAATAACAAGTATGGCTATTTAAAAGGTCGTAGCAAAAGAGCCACTGCTTATCCACAGCAACAGCTATCAAAACCTTAGAAAACTGCGATTTTCTGTAGTTACCGCGTAAGTCGTTGATTTCATTGACCCGACAGCTTGGACGGACTCAGGTTGCCCAAACCGAACCAAAGAAAACAAACTGTAGCTCTGTATTTATTACTTTAGGAGCACAGAAATGAAACAAGCAAAAACACTCACAGCTGCAGAGCTACGCCGCGTATCTGGACAAACAATACAGCGACTGCTACCAAAGATATTTCCAAATAGAAATTAAGGTAAATTGCATGCCCTTGGGGGGGGGGTGAGTAAAAATCACCACCCAAAAAGCGTAAGTACTTCACTAGGATTTTTTGCAGCGCAGATTTTTTAAACTGCAGAGCCCATTTCAATACATTATTCGCTGCGATAGTCATCTTGGATATATTAAATATTTTGACGATATTTCTATTAGCCTCGGCTGGTCTCAAAATGCTATTAATCATTAACTGATAATAATTTTTTTAGGGGACTCAAACTGATGAAAAAAAAGCAACTTTGAATTCAAAGTTGCTTTTTATAGCAGAAACTAATTTAAAGATTGCTTATTTAAAATAGTAATTCAAATTAATGTTGTAATTATTAGATGTGCCGGTTGCTGCGCTAGATGTTTTATAGGACTGATATCCATACCCACCACGAATCGCCCATTCATCGCTAATGTGAAATTTCAAGCCAGCGCCAACTAAAGTAGCAACGCCATTCATAAGAGCTATTGAACTTGTAGTTGTAGCGTTTTGATAGCTAGACGATCCTAGTGATGCATCAAATTCAAATTTAGGGTTTAGTAAAGTTCTAACCCCAACAGAATAGGAGTAACCAGTTTGAGTGACGCCTATGTATCCAGACTGTGTAATATCCGTGCTGTAAACATGCGATCCAAGTAATACATCAGTTGACCGAGAAATTCCAATACGATAGCCTAGAGAAACACCAGCGGAACTGTAATTAACTTGTGTGTAGCCTGCAGGAGCAAATGAACCAGTGCCGTAATTTGCCCCTATTAAGTAGTTGCCGTTGTATAAATAGTTACCTGATACGGTCATGAAATTTTGTCTTGCTGAATATCCCGTGATCGATGAAGAAGAGTATCCTGTAGATACGGTGTCATATTTAAGATCTGAATCCGCAGGGGTTTCTGCATGCACTGAAATACTTAATACGGGTAACAAGGCTAGGAAGATAAATGATTTAGTAAGGTTAAGTTTTTTCACAAGAATTCCAATTCGATAAAGCTTTATCTTAATTGCATAAATATGAATTACCTAGACAAATTATCTTATCTTGGCCACAATGTATTTATTATCATTCAGTTATCAAATTTATTAGTTACAAATAATTAGATATTCACTAAATATATGTTGTATTTAGAAACAATCGGAAAAGAATTGCATGTGAAGTTATATAGCCTATTCGGCCCGAAACGACTGAAACCCCTCATGGAAACATGTTGGTTTGACCCGACACTTTCTTACCTACCCCCATTGATGAACTAGGCCAATTTGTCTGCGGCCAGCAATGGACGCATGATGCGGTCATAGTCCAAGTAACCCTGTTTTTGCCAAGAGGTCATGAACTGTCTCAGCTGTGTAATCTCTTCAACTGAGAAAGCTGGCCTCACCTCTCCTTTGGCACCGCGACGACTCATTGTGGGTATGGGTACTCGGTCACTGATCCACCCTCTGCTGATGGCCGTTTGGTGTAATCGGCTAAAGGCACTGGCAAAGGTCATCAAGGTTGAGCTCTTGGGTGTTCTTGCCATGCGGTGATTGCGCCAAGCTTCAAAGTCTGCAATGTCCTTGTGCTTGAGGTTTTGCAGATACTTGTCGCCAAAGTAGGGAATGAAGTAACGCTCGATTACAGAGCAGTAGTCCACATAGATCTTTTTGCCAGTGCCAGCGGCCATGAATCTGATCTGTACCAGCGGTTAATTCTTTGATTGATTTAGCCGCTGGCGCTGGAGTGGGTACACAGCTAAAAGTTACCCTGATGCTGGTAGGCAGGTGGTAGGTGGGCAGCTGCAGGCTTTGATAGTTCCATGCAAACTGGTTCAATTACAGACTCAAGAAAAAACGCATTCAACAACTGTAATGTCGAGTTGTGCGCTTGGGCAAGAGAACTTATGTGACTTCAAAATAATTGATTTATTTTTTTAATACTTAAAAAAAATTAAATAGCAACTTCAGTAGTACTTTAAAACTAATAATTTTAAAGTTTATTTTTAATTTAATAAAAATTTAACTTAACTAGGTTATAACTGTTGGCATAAGTAAATATGTATTTAGAAAATTTCATTCAATCCCATGTTAGTAAGTATTTTTAAAGGTAACAGATGACAGATCAAAATCAATCAATTACAAACAAAATGGAAGACTTATTTCTATCCATTCTCAGGGGCGTTATTCTTGTTGTGCTTGCAGGTAGTGTTATTGCTGCAATTTATTTTGCAATAGCAGGAGTGTCAGATTTAGGCGCAAAACCAAAAGACTATAAGTACGAGAAATTTGACAGCAAGCAACTTGTAAATGATCTAAAAGATTCATTGAATCCTAAACCAGCACCAGCCAACAATTCGCCAGCTGCTGCTCCTGCTTCACCCGCAGTCAAAAATCCAATAAATGATGAAATTACCAAGATAGTTAATTTGACAATTAAATATTTCAAAGCATACAACCTTGAATTCAATCAAGGATACCTGGATAGATTGCCCTCTAGGTTTGAAAAAGAATCAAAAAAGTTAGGTGCCGTCTATGGGGATGGCGACAATGCCCAACTTGAATATTTAAAAGGCAAAACGCAATTATTTGAAACAGTACTGTTGAACGCTGAATTGAATCAGTTGCTGGATAAAAACTTTAAAGCAGAACCCGACCAAGACGATAGAAATAAATCAATAAATGATTTTTATGTAAAAGTAAGTGACTTTTACTCGGATTTCCACAAGGAACAAATCGACAAGAAAGACGAATTTGAAGCTTCGCAAAATGCCGAAGTGGCAATGCGAAATGCTGGCTCTATGATTAAACTTTACACAGCGGGCGGCCTTTTTGCGGCCTTCCTGCTAATAAGCTTGATACTAGTACTAGTGAAAATTGAAAGAAATTTAAGAACAACAAAACTTCAAGAAGCTGTTGAGTATTAACTTCGACTGCCTGCAAAGTGCCCACCTTGTGGGCTCTTTGCTGTATTGATCTCTGAATCTTTTCTAAGAAGTTTTTATACGCTTGTCGGTTCAACCCGACACTTGGTGATCAGGGCCTAATCAAAATCAGTCGCTGTAAACAAGAGTCCTGCCTGAAGTGCAGACCTACCCCGCAACAACCACAAAACCGTGCGGGAGTGTGCAGAACGATTGAATGAAGAAAAAGAAAAAGCCACTGTGTTGAATCAGTGGCTTTGAATGGTGGAGGCTCGAGCCGGAGTCGAACCGACCTACACGGATTTGCAATCCGGTGCATAACCGCTTTGCTATCGAGCCATATGCTTTGACGAAAAAGGGAAGCTGGTGCTTCCCTTGTTTCTGATTTGGAGCGGGAAACGAGGCTCGAACTCGCGACCTCAACCTTGGCAAGGTTGCGCTCTACCAACTGAGCTATTCCCGCAGAAGAGAAAAATTATAGCAGAGATTTTTCCTATTAGTGCTTGATGGCTTGCGCCTTCAAGTCGCCTTCTGAGGCTGGAGGGGTGGGCACCACTGCAATGTCATCAGGCAAAGGTGTTGGCACGCGCTCTAGCGCAATTTCAAGCACTTTGTCGATCCATTTGACGGGCACGATTTCCAAACCGCTCTTCACGTTGTCTGGAATTTCTTGCAAGTCTTTGACGTTCTCTTCAGGGATCAAAACGGTTTTGATGCCACCGCGCAAAGCAGCCAACAATTTTTCCTTTAGGCCACCAATCGCGGTCACTTCACCACGCAAGGTGATCTCGCCAGTCATCGCCACATCGGCTCGCACAGGAATACCGGTGAGTGCAGAAACCAATGCCGTGGTCATAGCAGCGCCAGCGCTAGGGCCGTCTTTGGGTGTGGCGCCATCAGGCACGTGGATATGGATATCACGCTTTTCTAGCAAGTCTTCGGTGATGCCTAAAACGCGTGCACGGCTACGCACCACAGTGCGAGCAGCTTCGACGGATTCTTTCATCACGTCGCCCAATGAACCAGTACGTGTGATGGTGCCTTTACCAATCATGATGGCGGCTTCAATAGTGAGCAAATCGCCACCGACTTCTGTCCAGGCCAAACCAACGACTTGGCCGACTTGGTTTTGTGCTTCGGCACGGCCGTACGAATATTTGCGCACGCCTAAGAAATCATTCAAGTTGTCTGCATTGACAACCACTTGGGGTTGCATTTGTTTGAGCAACAAAGCCTTAACGACTTTGCGGCAAATCTTAGACAACTCACGCTCTAAAGAACGCACACCCGCTTCACGTGTGTAGTAGCGCACGATGTCGCGCACAGCGCTCTCTTCTACTCTGAGTTCTTGTTCTTTCACGCCGTTGTTTTTCATCTGCTTGGGGAACAGATATTTCATAGCGATATGGGTTTTTTCGTCTTCGGTGTAACCGGACAGACGAATGACTTCCATACGGTCTAGCAAGGCCGGTGGAATATTCATCGAATTCGATGTCGCGACAAACATCACGTCGCTCAAGTCGTAGTCGACTTCAACATAGTGGTCACCAAACTTGTTGTTTTGTTCGGGGTCTAACACCTCGAGCAATGCGCTTGATGGATCACCGCGGAAATCTGTGCCGAGCTTGTCTATTTCATCTAACAAGAACAAAGGATTACGCGTACCGACTTTGGTCAAGCTTTGCAACACTTTGCCAGGCATAGCGCCAATGTAGGTGCGGCGAT
>Ga0209191_1002473_pt1 | contig 11440 bp, 25 predicted proteins | sample S_130626_EF_Meta_FD_187320 | JGI IMG/M metagenome (GOLD analysis project Ga0209191, IMG submission 187320) | Freshwater microbial communities from Lake Simoncouche, Canada to study carbon cycling - S_130626_EF_MetaG (SPAdes) (version 2) | ecosystem: Environmental > Aquatic > Freshwater > Lake ... | reverse complement strand
CAGCCCATATCACCACGCTATCTCTTTTGAAGCGAAGCGGATCACGCCTTCGTAGTCCAACTGACTCTGCTCGAACTCTGTAAGAGCGTTGTCAGCAACAATGGACCAATCGATGATGTGCTCGCGGAAGGCTTGATTGTCCTGCTCAATTTGGCTGCGAACACCCATCACGGTCTCTGTTGCCTTGTTGGGGTTAACCTTCTTGACCACATAGTCTGAACCGCCCTTGGCTTTCCAGTACTGGGGGCACTCACCAACTCCGTCCCAATCGTGGGCTCCGTAGTTCTCATAAACCTGTGTAGTGATTAAGAGTTTTGCCATTTTGTGTTCTCCAGTGTGTTGCTGTCTATGTGTTTATTATACCATCACCTAGCCAAAATGTCAACCAATTTCTGATTCAATTGGTCCATCTCACTCTGCTCCACGTAGAAGTCTGTGGTGGGATCCCAGTAGCTGCCCTCCTTGGGATCATAGTAGAGGACACGGTTCACAAACCAGAAAGGACCTTCGAGCCCCTTGCGGGGCTCCCACTTGGCATCGCGTGTTCCAAGTACTTTAAATCCCATCACATGCTCCAGTAAGCTTCGGAACTTGGGGAGCAGTAACGCGGAGTGTCATAGCGTTCCTGATACTCCTTGCCGCCCATCATGTTATTGCGTGTTACCATTGTCTCGTGTATCTCAACGCGATAGCCTTTGCTAGCTGGATACTTGACAGCGTAGACCTCTACGATAGCACTACGATCTGCTGTGCTGTGGTCTACTTTGCGGTCCAAACGCTCGCCGGACTTTTGACGTGCATCTTTTTTGTAAAGTTCTACGGTGTACATAAGTTTCGCTCCTTGTGTGTTTGTGTAAGTCTTAATTATACTGCCAGCTGTCCAATCTGTCAACCCCACTGGCAATCACGTTCACGATCGCAAACCAATTCCCAATACTCTTTAAGATTCGCTTTAGCACGGGCAACATCCCCGCCTACTTCGTCCAGGATCTCTTGATAATCTGCAACATCGTAGCACTCGAATACCCAATGACCACCCGCTTCGTAATTCGCTGCGGCGTAATCTGATAATTCTTTGATAGCTGTCATCTGCTTGTCCTATTGCGTTGTTGATGTATCTATTATATGTCCAATCCGGCAGGCTGTCAACCAAAAAGATTTGTTGACATTTTGGATAGATGGCAGTATAATCTAGTCATAGGTTCGAACTACTACGTAGGGGGTGGACATGGAGAGCCACCGTGTTGACCTCGCGGTGAAGAAGGTAAAAAAAGGACCCCGAAGGGTCCTAAAGTCTACCAGGAGAAATCTTATGAGTTCACAGTCTCGAACGGACTGAGTTCTTCACTGTCCGCAACACCCATGTCAGTGAGTGCAGCGAATACTAGTTCTATGTTACACTCAAGGATGCTGGCAATCATCTTTGCGCTATGTCCCTCGATGTAGAGTTCTTGAATGTCATATGATAGTTCTGCGAGTTTGCTCATGTTGTTTCCTTTTGTGTGTGTTGTTTAATCATTAAGTATAATGGATCTATAATCTCTACGTCTTCTAGTTCAAAGTCTCGTGTGGCCCAGTCCATCCACTCTTCGGAGAACACTTCCACTTCTCCGTTCATCAACATGGTTCGGGCCTGTTCCTCTGTCTCACATTCAACCACGTAGGTTTCAGCGACTATGGAATTACGCCAAAAGGTAAACTTCTTCATCAGTCAATCCAGCAGTCACTGGCCTGTTGTACAGTTGTTTCCTGCCTACCAATGTAGCCGCCTTCGAAGCCATCAGGCCCTGCACGTAGGAACAAGCGATCACCTTCTATCTTGTAGATGACTCCGCCCTGCTCCACATCGCACTTGAAGCCCACGTAGTCACCTACCTTAACAGTCTTGCCTTCAACAGTTGTCATTTAGCCAACTCCTGTGACTGTTGCTTGACAGTGTCAACGCCCTTGTCTAGCATACGAGCAATGCCCTGGAAGCCTACAGTTGCTAAGATAAGTCCGAAGACTGCCCCAAGAATAAAGTTTCTCATACTTCTTCTCCTTCGTAGTTGTAAACGGGTTTGGGATCGTTGCGATGTTTCCAGCGATAGTACAAGGCCTGCGGGATGCCTAGCTTGAAGGCCCACATAACGTCCATTACTATCATACCTACTGCGAATGCTAAGATAAGTTCCATGTCAGCTCCTTTGTGTGTGTATGCGTGTATTATATGCTCGCTATGCGGAATTGTCAACCACTTTAGCAGCGGGGCCTATAGCCCCATACTACTTTATGCCGCGTCCTTTTCGTAGATCACAGTCTGTCCAAAGGGTGCTTCGGCTTCTGTGTTACCTTTAACAATAAAGACTGTATCAACTTGATCGTCAGGTCCCCAACTACCGCAGGGGAAGCCATCTGTGAACATAATGAACTTCTTAGCCTCGATGCCCTGCTCAAGCATATAGGTAAAGTTAATATCGAAGTCTGTACCACCACCACCCTGTGGCTCATACTCTTCTAGTTCGTGACTGTTGTCTTGTGTGATCTTAACATAGTTATAGATGTCAGTATCGAAGCACCACAAGTGAATACTGAAGTCTTCGTATTGATCCATAATGCCTTTGACTTCGCTAAGGAATACAGTAGCATCTTCTACTCCGATACTGCCACTCATGTCAATTGCAATAGCCACGTCAATAGTTGTGTCCTGACGCATCCCTGGAAGGATTGCACCTGAGTGCATTGACTTACGGTTAGGACGAGTAAAGGAATAGTCGTTGCGGATAATGCTTTGGATCTCTTGACGGATCAACTGGCGCCAGCTAATCTTAGGCTCAGTCATGTCCTTGATCAAACGCTGGATACCTGCGGGCACTTTGCCAGCGCCAGCGGCACTTGCACTCTGGATCATTGCTTCTTTGATCTCATCGCGGATCTGTTGTGCTTCTTCCTTAGTCATGCCGGGTATGCCTTTACCCTTGCCTTCTTTGTCGCTTTCTTTGCCCGGGCCTGTGCCGTCTTCGTTAATGTGCTCGTCGAGCAGTTCGCCTAATTGCTTGAGCAAGTCTGGCATGGAGATCTTTTCTGCTTTCTCGTAGAGCTCATCATAGATCTCTTCCCAAGCCATGCCGCGATACTTTTGATCGTAGCAGATCTTAACTTCAGTAATCTTCTCACCAATGCGTTCGTCTACAAGGATCTGATTGACAGCGTAGTCTTGTGCGATGTTTGACAACTGGCGATCACGTGATCCAACTCGCCCGAAGTGATCAAAGACGCAATGACAAATCTCGTGTCCAAACAAGAACTCTAGTTTCTTAACACTGAGCTTCTCAATGAACTTCTTGTTATAGTAGAAGTTGCGACCGTTAGTAGCCGCTGTTGGGCACCATTCGCTAGCGTCAATCAACAGCATACGAGTTGCCATGTTACCGAAGAAGGGTGCTTTGAGTAGTAAGCCTACTCGGGCTGTTGTTAGTTTCTCTACGATGGGATCCATTAGTCGCTCTCCTTAGTATATGTATAGTATATACTCAATCTATCCATTTGTCAACAAATAAAAAAAGGGTGTTGCGTTTCCACAACACCCCCAGCAATGGGCGAGGTCTTAATTCTCCATTGCTGACAAAACATACTTACCAAAACGCTTGTGGAACTCATCGAAGCTCTTCATCTTCGTAGCGTCGAAGGGCAAGTTATAGTTAGTGAGGCCCGTCTTAGCACCCATCACTACCAACTCTGTTGGGAAGTTATCCATCATGTAGCGGAAGAAGCAGTCAGCCTGTGCGTCAAAGTCTTTAGCCTTCTTCTCTGCTTGATCCTTCAACTCGTAGCACAATGACACCGTCAATGAATACATCGCTGAGACTTCTTTGATGCTCAAGTCTTTGACCTTGCCCTTGAGGATGTCTTCTGCCTTAGGCAAGCGTCCCGCAATCTTACGGTGTGCCATAAACTTAACAGCCAAGCCATCACCTACAGCACCTGCGATCAAGTTGTGCAGGGTGTCGATATCGCAATCGTCGTCCTTCAACAAGTCGCTGACGAACACCCACGAGCGTGGAGTTGCGAATGCCTTGCTAGGGCTCTTAGGATCAAAGTCATACAAGTCCTGCTTGGCAAAGCCTACATAACCTAACACCTCAGGGTGAACAGCGTTGTTCACAGCCCACTCTTGGAAGTCGTCGAAGTCAATCTTCATTTCCAAGTGGATGAAACGATTAGCCAACGGTGCTGGCATACGATATGTCACGCCACGATCGCCTTCACGGTTACCAGCGGCAACCACGTCAACACCTTTAGGCAGTTCGTATGTACCTACACGACGATTCAGAATCAATTGGTAGGCAGCGGCCTGTACAGCAGGAGGAGCGGAGTTCAGCTCGTCCAGGAAGATAATTGCTGTGGACTCTGGGTCCGTAGGAAGCTCACTAGGAGGAGCCCAAACCATCTTGCCTTGATCTGCGTTGTAATAAGGGATACCTTTGATGTCTGTAGGTTCCCACAGGGCTAGTCGAACGTCAACGACTTCGCGTCCTGCGTCTTCGCCAATCTGCTTGACAATGTCCGACTTACCAATGCCCGGGGGTCCCCATAGGAACACTGGACGACGTGTTTGAATTGCTTTACGAATAGAACGCTTTGCGGACTTTGGACCGACTTGGCGAACTGACATATCTGATGATTTTGCCATTTAAGACCTCGCTTTAAGAAAATTAAAATTACTGTGTTTCTCAGTGTTTAAAGTATAACGCCGAACTGTGATCCTGTCAACCTATTTTCTTCACATAATGAAATTGCGTTGTCTTGTCATCTCGGTGTGCTTTAATCTTAGCCTTGATGCGATAGCTGGCATCCTTGTTCATGTTAGTGCCAAACCAGAAGTCTACAATAGACTCGCCCATCCTTGCTGTGATACGATACTTCTCGTATTGCTGCGAGTAGCGGCTGTCCATGACTGTGATGTCACCGATGACTGTTTCTCCCACGTTGCCTGCCAGCTGCTCGCTAGCAAAGACTTCCCGTTTGATCTCTTGACGCTGCGAGTCTCGACGGGCTATACTAGGCAAGCAGCTTACGATAGCAAACTCTAACAGGTTGCGTCCTGTAAAGGATTCTGTGCAGGCAACCTTGTATGCCTGCTGCTGGAAGTCATTGAGTCCACCAGCCATGGCTAACATGGTATAGCCTGTGAAGTGTCTGCGGTATGCTGCACCATTAACACGATCAGCATCAGTGACAATGCTGAAGTCGTTGGTACGAAGATGTTCACGAACAACTGCCTTGTTGGCAGTCTTGTCCAAGCCGGCGTCTGTGTAGACGTTCTCTTTGAAGTAGCCACCATTGAGACGATCCACTGCTGTTGCCAATGCCCAGACATCGTCTGCTGCGAATTGCTGCTGTTGTGGGATTTTATATGCAGGCTTACTGGCTTCTTCACAGTCGTCTGCATGCCCAAGGCGCCGAATAGCATTTGGGCTCCAACCTGTTACATCTACAAATCCTGACATAGTTCGCTCCTTGCGTTTAACAATAGCTCTATTATATAGTCTCGTTCCTGATGTGTCAACCAAAAAGAAAGGACCCCTAAGGATCCTTCCTCAAACCCGCCCCGGGAGCGAATCGGTATAGGTTTGAAACTTGCTATTAAAGCGTGATGCCCATAGCCTGTGCTTTGTAACCCAAAGCAACAATCTTACGTGATGGCTTGCCCATTTCGTATTCAGTAACCACAACACCGTTGCCGGCTGTACGTGACTTGCTGTAGACTGCATAACCATTCTGACGAATGCGTGATGCCTCAGCGGACAAGTTCTTAACACCGAAACGCTTTGCGGCGTCTGATGCTGTCAACTTCTCACCGTTGTACAATGCGGTGAATACCTTGAATGTTTTAGTGTCTTTAGAGATAAATTTCATTTTAGTTTCCTTTGTTGGGCTGATAATAAGTTGTTCAGCGTGTTACTAGTATAGCAGGGTGATCATTATTAATCAACCCCGCATTTTACCAATTTACTTCTTGTAGCTTACCGAACCCTTAAGGAATGCACCTAACAGCACAACCGAGGCCCAGGTCTCAAGGGTTAATGGGATAGCCAATACGGGGAACAAGGTGTTCAATGCCCAAATGGTTAGTATGGGCCCAATGGCAACCAAAAACACAATCAATGCAATAATCAGTACCAATTTAATAACATCACTCATTTTCTAACTCCTGTATGTCTCGCTGACGTTCTAGTTCAGCAATCTCGGCATCAATTTCTTTAGCCTTACGTTTACCAGCTACCGCAGTCCCTTTGTTATAGACTTGCCAGTAGTGCTCACCACAGTATGCCTTCTTATTAAGAGTTTTGCAACCACACATCTTAATGGGCCAGTTTCGCCAAGGGTCTTGATCAGCGCCAATGAATTGACAGCTATCAAACAGCATAGTATCTGCTGACATATTAAGCCCTTCGCATCACTGTAACTTCTGCCATGTCTTTCCACTGCACTGGGAAGCTCTTACGCAAGTCCGCAATCTTAAGAACTGTACGCAGGCTCAACTCTCGCAGACGCTCACGGTTAGTGTCCATGAACTCGATGATCTCATCTTTGGCGATGGGTTCGAATTCGTAGCTGTCCAGCATGCCATCTGCTGTGATCTGTTTGATACGCAGAACCTTCTCACGGTCCGTGTCCATCTGCAGATCAATATAGTGACAGCGTGACTCTAGTGCCGCCAAGTGATCCTGTAGCTTCTTACTGCGAACATTCTCGAACTTGATGTTGGTAATAAAGATAGCACCACCTTTGAACTCAAACTTGTCTGGGATGCCTTCTGAGCGCAGGAGTCTGCTGTCAGTGTTCCAGCTGATAGTGCGCTTCTTGCTACTATCTAATGCCGCTTTGAGAATGTTCAGTGACACATCGTCTAGCAGTACACTATCGCAGTCATCAAACACCACAACACTCTTGCTGTCGCTGAACTTGTATAGCTTGGCATACAAGCCCAATGCTGACATAGCACCCTTGACTACTTCATAGCGTGGCTTACGCTCGCCTAGTGTATTAAACAAGTCGTCACGTGTTAGTACTTCCTCAACACCAAAGCTCTTGCCTACGCCTGGGGGTCCGCTGACAATCATAGCACGTACATCACCAGACTTAACAGCCTTGGTCATGTCAGTGAGGATTTGGAAGCGAGCCCTAGTCTTCTCGATGAGCTCTTCGTCTGTATACTGTGATACTACAGCGTCTGCTACTTTGATCTGTTCCAAGCTCTTGTCTGTGACAGTAGACTGGGGCATGTTGCCGCTGACTACCACATAGCTTTCAGGGCTAGCGCATTTGATGCGAATGTTGCGTTCCGGGACGCCGTTGTTAGCAGGCTGACAGGTGCCGCCGTCTACAACCACATAGCCCGAGTCCGGACGGTATGCTTCTACAAGCATGAAACGGTAGCCTGCAAGACTAGTGTCTTTGCCGCGAATCTTGTAAGTACCTTCTCTAACTTCAATTAATGCTGTCATTTCTCGCTCTCCAAAGTTGTTTAACTAAGCCTCTATTGTATGACAAATCCCAGGACCTGTCAACCTCTTTATGCATCTTCTTCTTCCAAATGGCTAATACGAAGTTCTTCCGCAATGGCATCTGAAAGCAAGATGTAGTCTTCACCATTCATGCAGACATACCACAGTCCATCGCTGCGAAGAATGTATTCAAATTCCTCGTACTGGTGATTAGCACGGTAGTCATTGAAGTTGGTAAACATGAGATAACCGCTGTCCTCTTCGCCACGATCACGTCCGTAGAAGGTGGTCCACTTGCTGCGAGCATCTGTATCATCGAACCTCTCATTGAAGTCGTGCTGCTCTCCTGTGGTCTCACGTAGGCTGCTGATGCTGCCCTGTGTGATTAACTCTTCTGCTACTATGGGATCCGTATAGTGAGCCAGCAAGAGCTTGCCGTTGTTAGCTAGATACCCGTCCCAGTGGCAGTAGACCTGCTTGATGACACCGTCGTCTAGTTCTATTGAGATAGTGCTACGTGTTGCCATTTGCGCTCCTGTGTGTTACTATGACTAGAGTATACGCTCAAGCATAGAGATTGTCAACAGCATTTTCATCTAGATCAGCAAATCGTTTCTTCATGTCTGCTGCTGTGGCCTGTGCCTGCTGCAGAGCCTGGTAGATGATGTCTTCTGCTGTACCGTCTAGCATGACTTCGCGAGCATCTGCATACAAGCAACCGCCCAAGTACTCTGCAGCCAGCTCTACGTCCTGAAACAGTACACGTACCCTAAGCATGAACCACTCCAGCTTGCCGCTGTCGATGTCCTCGCAGAGCTGCTGTATATCAGTCACTGAGTCGTCAAAGCAATCACGTGGATGCATGTCTTCCCAGCTACGATCCACAATGACTGTGAACGGACCGCGTTGTGTGTCAGCAATTGTTTCGTAGTGTCGTTGCATATTAATCCTTAGATCTCTGAGAACTCAATTTTGGGATCCAGGCTGCGCAATTGATTCGCTACAGTGACTAGTTCTTTATAGCGTCTACGGGTCTCTGCAATAGGCAGCTCACCGTCGCAACTTAAGTTCTCTGGACTCAGTGCAGAGTCAATGATGTCAGCTAGCCTAGCACGATCAACGTAGAGTGTCATGTCTAGTGGCTTGGCTGTCTTGTCAAAGCATAGATCCCAACGATGTTTACGATCTATGTATGCCTGCAATGCTTTCATGTTCGCTCCTTAGTGTGTGTAAGCCTAGAGTATACATGAAAAGGGGGTCTGTGTCAACCCCTAGTGGATTAAAAGATCCAGCCGCCGAAGTTCTCGTAGTCGTAGACTGCTACTGGAACACCTTCTTTTAGATAGACAATAATGCCCCCAAGATCGTGACTGATACAGGCCTGCAGCACCTGCTCATGATCTTTCTCGAACTTATCGGTGTATTCAACAACGCTGCTGTCGTCGTCGCCTGCTGCTGCACTGTAGTCCACAGTCTTGGGCATGGTGTTGATTATGCTGATGTCATAGCTCATTGTGTTGTCCTCTCGGTGTGTCTAAGTCACTAGTATACGATCATCTATCCAAAATGTCAAGCGAATTCGTGTTCGTCAGCAATGATCTGCAGCATGTTAGCGGGAACTCTCCACATGCCGTGAGCAGTGTTCACAGTCACGTACTTGACGGCAATCTTTGTGACTACCCCCGTAACGTTGCGTCCCAGCTTGGCGCTGTCAAAGTTGACATTGCTGCCTATACGTAGCTGCTGCTTGGCCTGTCTAGTCAGCTGCGCTCGATTCCACTTGATAGCTTCTATCACAGTATTCAGTTCCGCGTTCGTGAACTCGCCCTGCATGATAGCTGCGTTGATTTGCTTGATGTTCATAATGGCTCCTGTGTGTAAGTATGCATTGATTATATATGGAAACTGCTGCTGTGTCAACTAGTACTTGCAGCATCTAACTAGTGGCCTGCCCTGAGGGATTCGAACCCCCGACCGACGCCTTAGAAGGGCGTTGCTCTATCCAACTGAGCTAAGGACAGATTCTGGTGGGCCGTGAGTGATTCGAACACTCCACCAATGGATTATGAGTCCACTGCTCTAACCTAATGAGCTAACGGCCCTTGTATGGTGCTCGAGCCCGGAATCGAACCGGGACGCCCTTTACGAGCGAGAGATTTTAAGTCTCTTGTGTCTACCTATTTCACCACTCGAGCCTAGCTGTAATTATACAGTCATTTATCGGTAGTGTCAAGTCCCATGTCTTCTGCAATGTCATCTTGCAGCTTCTTGCTCAGCACCATCTTATATAGAGGTTCCATCTCACGAGCGAACACGTCCGGGCTACGTGCTGCACAGCGATCTAGATCATATGTACTAGGGAAGTGTCGAAGAATGCTCATAGCTTCTCGTCTCACAGCAGCACCCACTCTAGGATACTTCTTGCGATCCGTGGCTAGTTCGCGGAGGAACTGTTCAGCGTATTTCACACTGCGATATCTTTCATCTGGTAATGTCATTGATTCTCTGCTCCTGGATAAGAGACGTTTCTTCTGCATGTATATATTATACAGCTAGAGCAAGTTGTAGTCAACCTGAAACACAGGGTCTAGCAGCGGGGCCTCTCTAGTGAACACACGAGTCTGTGGATGCAATAAGGGATCGGCCGCGAACAGTCTCGTTGTAGTAGAGTATGACTGTATAGTATAAGGTTTCTGATTATCTTTATATAGTAATAGAATCCCGTCGGGAGTAGCTTGCATAAGAGTATTTACATAGTATATACGTATACGTATACAGTAACATAGTCATCGACACAGTATACGTAACGCCTAGCAGCGGGGCCTATGTATAGATACTAGTATAAGCGTGTGACTTTCAGTGGCTCCGCAGTGGGAGAGCTGTCAAGAGGCAGTGGGAGAACTGTGGCTTATTGGCAACTATGGTAGAGTCACAGTCTGGCTGCTGTAGAACCACCATGATTTTATAGTGATAAATACTGGCGACGCCATCATCTCCATGGTGAGAAACCCTGAAACCGCACCGTTCGGCCATATTTTGATACCGTTCTAATAGGGTTAGAGAATCTTTTGGCCGGTGGTTTGACTGGCTATGCTAGAATGGTTGCACTTCTTTGCACTTTATTGCACTTCCCCACACAGATCCACCATAATTTCACCATAAATCCACGGCCACCCCCACTATATCTACGTATACACACAGTCACGGCCATCATGCGCAGCGGGGCCTAGTACTTGAACCTACTCTACTTCAGCGTTTTTACAGCTCCCTTACTGTGGTCAACGCAAGGAAGAAGCTTGCGCTTCCTCTTAGACTATTATGTCTACGTATACGTTAATGTTATCACTACATGTATTCATAGTGTGTACGTTACTATACGTATATACATTATCTATGTTACTACTAGTGTTGTTGTACTTGTAGTCAATACACTCGCAGCGGGGCCACTAGCCTTTTGAGTTTTTTATCTAAATACACAATGATATACACCATGGAACTCTCATTTGAAGAACTAGATCGTGTTCAAGATTATTGTTTGGGACACAACCAAGATCTACTACGTATTATACATATATTATACGACGACTGTGAGGATTACTATGTTACCATAGTAGAAACTGATCCAATAACTGCTACGTTATTATACCTATTATGACACATCCATTGGCCAACAGTATATGCTATCGTTATCAAGCATGGGCACATGACTATGATGAGGAATTGGTATGGCAGTTTGTACAGCGACATGGGGGACATATCAGTGTGCGTCAGGATTCGATAGACTTCTTTATACCCGTGGATTATCGCTGCTTGTTTGAATTGGCTTGGCCTGATCTATCGAGACAGCCCGGGTTAGATTTGATATAAAAAATTTTTACCCGGGCCCTTTACAGGGCTATTCTAAAAGCATCGAGTTGAGGATTCTTTGAGTAAATACAGTATGAAAATAC
>Ga0209191_1002469_pt1 | contig 11456 bp, 9 predicted proteins | sample S_130626_EF_Meta_FD_187320 | JGI IMG/M metagenome (GOLD analysis project Ga0209191, IMG submission 187320) | Freshwater microbial communities from Lake Simoncouche, Canada to study carbon cycling - S_130626_EF_MetaG (SPAdes) (version 2) | ecosystem: Environmental > Aquatic > Freshwater > Lake ... | reverse complement strand
CTGTAATTGACTATGAATCAGCGGATTCATCGTTTCTGCCTTCGATGTCGATCCCGCTAGATGCCGATGGGGCCAAGAAGGTCTTTGAACTAATCGATGCGATTGAAGAGCTCGATGATGTGCAAAATGTCTATAGCAATTTTGATGTTTCAGATGAGGTTATGGCGAGCCTGGAATAAGTTCGTCATAGGTAAGGCCTAGGCTAGAAACCTTGCAATGAAACGAAAGAAAAGGTGGCCGTGATGCGCGTACTAGGGATTGATCCTGGTCTAACGCGTTGTGGCATCGGAATAGTTGAGGGAAGCCCTGGTTCACCGCTAAAGATGCTGGGCGTTGGAGTCGTTATGACGCCGTCAGATATGGCTCTTGAAAATCGTTTACTTGAAATCGATAAAGGTTTAAATGAATGGATTGCTTTGTGGAATCCAGATGTGATTGCAGTAGAGCGAGTATTTGCACAGCACAACGTGCGCACAGTGATGGGCACTGGGCAAGCAGCAGGCATTGCATTACTGATTGCCGCCAAAGCTGGAATACCAGTCATGATGCACACACCTAGTGAAGTCAAAGCTGCAGTATCGGGATCAGGTCGTGCCAATAAGGCCCAGGTTGCCCAGATGGTACAAAAGATTCTGAGCCTTGATTCAATTCCAAAACCAGTTGATGCCACTGATGCACTTGCACTTGCTATTTGTAATATCTGGCGCGGTGGGGCAACGGCTCGAATTAATCAAGCAGTGGAAGTTGAAAAGTCGCGTCTTAGAAAGCTGCGTGGATAAGTGATTTCAACTCTTAGCGGAACAATTCGCTCACTTTCACACGACAAACTTGTCATTGAAGTAGGGGGAGTGGGGTTGAGTGTTTTGATAAACCCACCCACCAGTATGGGATTGACGCTAGGTGCTCAAACAACTTTGTATACATCACTGGTTGTTCGCGAAGACTCACTCACTCTTTTTGGTTTTTTATCTGAAGAAGTGCGTAACTTATTTGAACTTGTGCAGACTGTTTCTGGAGTGGGTCCAAAAGTGGCGCTATCAATCATGGGTGCACTTACTCCGGAAGATTTAGCACGTGCTATTTCACAGGAAGATACATCGGCAATTGAGCGAGTTCCAGGGATTGGTAAGAAGGGAGCACAGCGCATGATTTTGGAGTTAAAGGGCAAGCTGAGCGATCTCTCCTCTGGTGCAACCTATAAGGGTCATCAACCACCATGGCGTGAGCAATTACTTAGTGCCTTGGTCTCTCTTGGTTTTTCACCAAAGGAGTCAGATTCTGCAATTAGTTTTGTAGTCAATGATTTGCATGGCAATGATCAAGACCCTGCAACAATGGCGTTAAGTGAACTCCTCAAGTTAGCTCTAGCTAGTGGAAAGAGCTCACGTGGCTGATAATCAGGAACGCTTAGTGGGCTCGAATATTAAGGGCGAGGAATCAGCGTTAGAACAAGCGCTGCGCCCAAAAACGCTCAAGGATTTCATCGGGCAACATCGCGTGCGTGAACAGATTGATGTTCTACTCACCGCTGCCCGTCATAGAAATAGCCCAGCCGATCACATCTTGCTTTCAGGTCCGCCAGGATTAGGGAAAACAACCTTGGCGCTCATTTTGGCAAGTGAGATGCAAGCACCTATTCGAATCACAAGTGGACCAGCAATTACTCATGCAGGAGATTTAGCAGCGATACTTTCTTCTTTAGTTGAGGGTGAGATTCTCTTCCTTGATGAGATTCATCGCCTACCTCGTCCAGCAGAGGAGCTTCTTTATTTAGCGATGGAGGATTTTCGTGTTGATGTTGTAGTGGGCAAGGGCCCTGGGGCAACTGCGATTCCACTGCAACTTCCACATTTCACATTAGTAGGTGCAACAACTCGAGCAGGTTTATTGCCAGGACCGCTGCGCGATCGCTTTGGCTTCACCGCTCACCTTGATTTTTATGAAGATTCAGAGTTAGCCCAAGTAATTTCTAGAAGTGCGCAATTACTTGAGATTGATATCCATACCGATGCAATCACTGAGATTTCTGGTAGATCGCGTGGCACACCCCGTATCGCTAATCGCTTACTGCGCCGCGTGCGCGACTACGCCCAAGTCAATTCAAGTAAATCAATCTCTCTTAAAGAGGCGCGTGCGGCGTTAGAAATGTATGAGGTGGATGAAATTGGATTAGATCGACTCGATCGCGGAGTGTTGGTGGCACTCGTTGAGCGCTTTAATGGCGGACCTGTGGGGCTCTCCACCTTGGCTATTGCTGTGGGCGAAGAGGTAGAAACCGTTGAATCAGTTGCCGAACCATTCTTAGTACGAAATGGCCTCATGGCCAGAACTGCGCGTGGAAGAGTTGCAACTGCTGCTGGTTTTGCCCATATAGGACGTACACCACCTGCTGCCATCGCCTCGCTTTTCGACACACCAGCCACTGACGCCTAGACTCTGCACCTATGTCTACACCTACTAAACCAGTAAAGACGACTGCCCGCCCAGCGCGATCATTGGCAATCCTGGCCCTCGTGCTCATCGCACTGACCGGTATTGTCTTTGTGCAAAGCGCCACCGCAGTACGTCTAGGTCTTGATCTTCGAGGCGGAACTTCAGTCACTCTTCAACCGCGTATCGCACCGGGAGAGAATGGAAAAGTTACCAACGAAGCTATCGACCAAGCAGTCTCCATCATCCGCCAACGCGTTAACTCACTCGGTGTTGCCGAATCTGAAGTAGCGGCGCAGGGAAGTGGAACTAATCGTCAGATTGTTATCTCTGTGCCAGGAGATACAGGTCGTCGCGTAGTTGAGTTAGTAGGACAAACCGCAGAGCTTCGTTTCCGCCAAGTGTTAGCAACAGCTGCATCAACTGGCGCCGCTGATCCTGCCGCAACGCCAGCCACTGGAGTGAGCGCAGAAGTAAATGCAAAGTTTGCCGCTCTTGATTGCACAAAGGCTGAAAATCTTCAAGGCTCTGGCGCCGATGCACCAACAGACACAATCGTTGCTTGCGATCGCGCTGGCTTAACAAAATATATTTTGGCACCAGCAGAGGTTCTAGGTCGTCAGATTTCCAAGGCATCAGCCGGACTTGATGCACAAAGCGGTAGTGCTTGGTATGTAAGCCTTACCTTTAACGGTGAAGGAACAAAAGCATTCGGTGCAATCACCGCGCGTGTAACTTCACTGGCCTCTCCACTTAACCAGGTGGCAATTGTTCTTGATGGCTTAGTAGTTTCAGCTCCAAGAATTAATGAAGCTATTCCATCTGGAAGTGCACAAATCACAGGAAGCTTCACACAGCTGGAGGCACAGGACTTAGCTAATGTTCTTAAATACGGCGCGCTGCCACTTGCCTTCGATCGCGGGGAAGTGCAGCAAGTATCACCAACATTGGGAGCTGATCAACTCAATGCTGGACTATTAGCTGGTGGACTTGGTCTAGGCCTTGTTCTTCTTTACTCACTTCTCTATTACCGAGGTTTGGGGCTAGTAACTGTTGGTTCACTCGCTGTTGCTGGTTCTCTTGTTTATCTCATGTTCTTACTTCTTGGTAAATGGATTGGGTTCACATTAACCCTTGCAGGTATTGCCGGTGCCATTGTGGCAATTGGTGTAACTGCCGACTCCTTTATTATTTACTTCGAGCGTATTCGAGATGAAATTCGCGAGGGGCGTTCATTACGCACCGCAGTTGAAACAGGTTGGAGTCGAGCACGTAGAACAATCTTGGTGGCTGACTTTGTTTCAATCATCGCCGCCGTCTTGCTGTATTTCTTTGCAGTAGGTGGCGTTCGTGGTTTTGCATTCACTCTTGGTCTAACGACATTTGTTGACTTAATCGTCGTCTTTGTCTTTACCAAGCCACTCGTGACGATCCTGGCGAAGATGAACTTCTTTGCATCCGGTCATCCACTTTCAGGACTATCAGCCAAGAGCACTGGAACACTGCCAGTAGCAGGGGAGGCATAAGAAATGTCAAAGCTTTCAGGTCTAGGTGGCCGTCTCTATCGCGGTGAAACATCGATTGAAATCATTGGCCGTCGTCGACGTTGGTATGCAGTCTCTGCTGTCTTTGTTTTGCTCTCTCTCGGCGCACTGAGCATTCAAGGCCTGCATTTAGGTATTGAGTTTAAGGGTGGCTCGTCTTTCACAGTTACTAAAGCTGGCGGATCTGTTGAAGATGCGCGTGCTGCAGTTGCCGCAGCAGGAGTTCCTGGAGAAGCAATTGTTCAGACAATTGGAAGCGACAAGGTTCGCGTTCAGACAGGTGCACTAGATACGGCACAGAACAATGCAGTCCAAGACGCACTTGCGGCAAAGTTTTCAGTTCCAGTTGAATCAATCGATACTCAAATCGTTGGACCTTCTTGGGGTAAGGAAATTACTCGCAAGGCTCTCTATGGTCTCTTCGGTTTCTTGATCTGCGTCATGCTCTATCTAGCCATGGCTTTTGAGCCAAAGATGGCAGTAGCTGCAATCGCTGCCGTAATCCACGACGTTTTCATTACTGTTGGTATTTATGCACTGGTTGGATTTGATGTCACTCCAGCAACAGTCATTGGTTTCTTAACCATCTTGGGTTATTCCCTCTATGACACTGTTGTTGTCTTCGACAAGATTAGAGAAAATACTCGCACAATCACAGCTAGCTCTAAGAGTACGTACTCACAGGCAACTAACTTGGCAGTTAACCAAACTCTCATTCGCTCTATGAATACTTCTCTCATCGCTTTGCTCCCAGTAGGTTCAATTCTCTTTGTTGGCGCTGGATTACTTGGTGCTGGTACTTTGAAGGATCTCTCACTTGCACTCTTTATCGGTTTAGCAGTGGGTACTTACTCGTCAATCTTTATCGCACCTCCAGTTCTAGCCCAACTGCGCGAGAAAGAGCCTGCGATGCAGGCACTTGCAAAGCGAGTTAATGGTCGCGGAGCACCAACTGGTGTAACAACACCTGCTCCAGCTCACTCAGATGAGCGCCGCGGACCGCGCAATCAACCAAAGCGTAAACATCGCAAATAGCGGTACCTAAATGGATACTTTGATTGCACCAGTTATAAGTGCGCTCAAAGAGCACCATGCAACGAATAACTTTGCAGATGTTGAACGTGCCTTTGTAGTCGCTGAAAAGGCGCACACGGGTCAGCTTCGAAAATCTGGTGATGCTTACATCACGCACCCAGTCGCGGTGGCAAATATCTTGGCCGAGCTCGGGCTGACTTCGGAAGCAATAATTGCTGCGCTTTTGCATGACACCGTAGAAGACACTGCATATTCACTTAAAGAACTTCGCCAAGACTTTGGTGATGAAGTCGCTGGATTAGTTGATGGAGTCACAAAGCTCGACAAGCTCATATATGGGCCAACTGCTGAAGCCGAGACTGTGCGCAAGATGGTTGTTGCCATGTCTCGCGATATTCGAGTGTTAGTGATCAAGCTAGCTGATCGACTACATAACGCTCGAACATGGAAATATGTCTCTGCGGAAAGTGCGCAACGCAAAGCCCGTGAAACTTTGGATATCTACGCACCACTTGCCCACCGTTTAGGTATGAATGCGATGAAGTGGGAGTTAGAAGATCTCTCATTTGAGGTGTTAGAGCCTAAGAAGTTTGAAGAGATTTCCCGTCTTGTTGCAGAGCGCTCACCCTCTAGAGACAAGTTAACTCATGATGTGATTGAGATCGTCACTCAAGATTTAGATAGTGATGGAATCAAGGCAACTGTTACTGGGCGCCAAAAACACTTTTTCTCGGTCTATCAAAAGATGGTGGTTCGTGGTCGTGAGTTCAACGACATCTATGACTTAGTTGGTATCCGTGTTCTCGTTGAGGATGTCCGTGATTGCTACGCAGTCCTTGGTGCTATCCACGCTAGATGGAGTCCAGTTCCCGGACGTTTCAAAGACTACATTGCGATGCCCAAGTTTAATTTGTATCAATCACTTCACACTACGGTTATCGGACCAACTGGAAAAGCGATTGAGATTCAGATTCGCACATTTGATATGCACTCACGTGCTGAGTTCGGTATAGCCGCACACTGGAAATATAAGCAGGGTCATGAAAACAATGAAACTTCACCTGAAATGCTGTGGCTGCGCCAACTGCACGAGTGGCAGAAGGAGACCGAGGATCCATCAGAGTTCCTTGAAGCTCTGCGCTTTGATTTAGGAACACCAGAGGTTTTCGTCTTTACACCTAAGGGCAGTGTTGTTGCATTACCGGGCGGATCAACGCCGGTGGACTTTGCCTTTTCCGTTCACACTGATGTCGGTATTCGTTGCGCCGGGGCGAAAGTAAATGGGCGCCTTGTTCCACTGGAATCACGGCTCAATAATGGTGATGTGGTAGAGATTGTTACTAACAAGGGTGAACATGCAGGACCAAGTAGGGATTGGCTTAACTTTGTAAAAAGTCCTCGTGCCCGTTCAAAGATTAAGGCCTGGTTTAGCAAGGAACGTCGCGAAGAAGCAGTTGATGCTGGACGTGAATCTATAGCTCGACAGATGCGAAAAGCTGGCCTTCCTTTACAGAAGATTTTCGCTGGGCATTCATTATTAGAACTAGCTCATGAACTTCGTTATTCAGATATTGATGGGTTGTATTCAGCGGTGGGGGACGGGCATGTTTCGGCAGCCTCAATCATTGACAAACTTGTTGCATCAATCGGAGCAGAGGATTCTCATCCCGAACCTACAATGGATACTTTTCCAACTCGGGCGCCAACCCTAAGACGCTCTAGCAATGCAATCGATGTTGAAGGAGCCGATGATGTTTTAGTCAAGTTGGCACGCTGCTGCACACCAGTTCCTGGTGATTCAATCATCGGCTTTATTACTAAGGGCAGTGGCGTTTCAATTCATAGAAATGACTGCGTTAATGCTGATGATTTGGTCCGAAATCAAAGTGATCGCATCGTTAATGTTTCATGGCGCTTAGGCGCATCCAGTGTTTTCATGGTCAATATCCAAGTCGAGGCCTTGGACCGCGCTTCATTGCTGGCGGATGTGACGCGCACACTCTCAGATCAACAGGTAAATATTCTTAGTGCCTCAGTGAGTACTTCAAAAGATCGCACAGCAATCTCGCGCTTTACTTTTGAAATGGCAGATGCAACACATCTAGATGCGGTGCTTGCTGCAGTACGACATATTGAAGGTGTTTACGATGTTTATCGCACTAACAACAATTAATTAAATTCAGCTAAACCCTTTACAGCATCCTCTAACCAAATCTTTCGCGCTGCAGCTGATTCACGTGCTTCCGTTGCTTTCTTAGTATTCCCGGCAGCCTCTGATTTAGCGGCAACTTTTTCGTAGTTTTCAATTGACTCAGTCAACTGCTTAACAACTTCTTGGGCACGAGCCTTCGCAGCAGGATCTGTTTTGCGCCAGATTTCAGCTTCTGCCTCTTTGACTACGCTTTCTACGGCTTGAACACGCGCATCAAGGGATGCACGCTTATCGCGGTGAGTCATACCAATCTTGCTCCACGCGTTCATAAGATCGCGTAAGGCTTTTTTGGCTTGATTCACATCAGTAATGGGTAGCAAAGCTTCGATCTGGACAACTAGCTCTTCACGCTTAATTAGATTAGAAGCCATGGTGGTGTCGCGCTTTTCTAGATCAGCATTTTTAGCACTGAAGAATTGATCTTGTGCGGCCTTAAATCTCGCCCACATCTTTGCATCATCACTTGGTTTTCCGCGTCCAGCAGCTTTCCAGGCATCCATAAGAGCCTTGAAACGCTTAGCAGTTGGAACCCACTCAGTTGATGTCGCTAACTTCTCTGCCTCTTCAATGATTGCCTTCTTTGCATCGACTACAACCTTTTGAACAGATTCAAGGGCGGCGAAGTGTGTGCGGCGGCGCTTATCAAATTTATTGCGAGATGAGGAGAAACGTTTCCACAGATCAGCATCTGCTTTTTTATCTAAACGTGGGGCAGACTTCCATTCATCTAGAAGAACCTTGAGGCGATCTCCAGTTACTTTCCAGCTCTCTGAAAGCGCAAGACTCTCAGCCTCGGCAACGATTTTTTCCTTTTCAACAAGAATCTGTTCGCGTCGTGCAGCCTTAGCTGCAGTTTCTGCCGCCTTCTTGGCTTCATAGGCCTCGCGATGTCCTTCAATGAGTGGCTCAATCTGTTCAACTGATGCAGCAAGAGCATCTAGATCACCAACACCGTTTAACTCTTTTACTTGTTCGCGAAGTTTTTTCACTGCCGCATATGCATCTGATGGGACTAGTGCGCCACTTTTGATACGGGCTGCTAAGAGTGCAACTTCTGCTGCAAGGAGTTCAAACTTTCGAACGAAGTAAGCCAGAGCCTCTTCTGCAGTCTTACCAGGATACGAACCCACTGCTTTTTCACCGGAGGAGGTGCGAACAAAGACTGTTCCATCTTCGGCCACTCGGCCAAACGCTGAAGGATCTCCGATGAGTGCTGATGCTGCACTTGCTTGTGGTGTTGGATTGAATTCGCTCATGGTGTGTTCCCTTTCAGCGCGTTGTTCTGATGTAGAACGTCGCTATCAGTGTGCGTGCTCACTCAAGGCGCACCTTGGATGAGCGTGAATCGTGCGGAGGTAAAAGGTACCCTGTCCAGGTGTGTGAGCGTCAATCGCTCCTATTTTGAGCGTAGGCGAAAGGGTGAAATCGATGCTGGTCGACTCTTTTGCCGCCCCTATGTATGCCACTAACTGCTGGGTGATAGCTCCCAAAGCAGGCAGTGAATGCGTCGTCATTGATCCAGGCATGCCTGATGTTTCGCAGATGCTGGAAGAGATTCTAAAAAAGCATTCCCTTAAGCCTGTCGCAATCATTGCTACTCATGGACATCTTGACCATACCTTCTCTATTCAACCTATTGCCGATGGATATTCCATCCCTGCCTATATTCATTCACTGGATCGAATGGCATTGACCCATCCTGAGCGCTACGTGAGCCCAGAATTTGCAGCGACATTATCGGCTATGGACTTTGTCGAACCAGTGGATGTAAGAGAATTGCGCAATGAAGAAGTTGTGGAGCTGGTGGGTATGAAATTTAAAGCCATCCATGCACCTGGTCACACCGCTGGTTCTTTAGTCTTTGTAGTTGACGATGAACTATTGGTCAGCGGCGATGTTCTCTTTGCTGGTTCGATAGGTCGCACTGATCTACCGGGTGGATCAGCAGAAGCGATGGAGCAGACTTTGCGTAAAAAGATTATGCCTCTGGCAGATCATTTAAGAGTCCTGCCTGGTCACTACGGCGAGAGCACTATGGCTGCTGAGAAGAAAAGCAATCCTTATCTAACTGCTCTTAAAGGTCGCTACTAATGGCAGGTCAAAAGATACAAGCGCCAAAAGGTGTTAGTGAGTATGTTCCGCCCCGCTCTGCCGCATTTGAATTTGTACGTGAATCATTAATTGAGCCAGCGCGTAAAGCTGGTTATCAGTTAATTGAGCTTCCAGTCTTTGAAGATACTGAACTCTTCACACGCGGTGTCGGTGAATCCACTGATGTAGTTTCAAAAGAGATGTACACCTTCCAAGATCGTGGAGATCGCTCCATTACATTGCGTCCAGAGGGAACTGCCGGTGTGATGCGCGCAGTTATCGAACATGGATTAGATCGTGGTCAACTACCGGCCAAGCTTTGGTACTCAGGTCAGTTCTTTCGTGCCGAGCGTCCACAAGCTGGCCGCTATCGCCAGTTCTACCAAGTGGGAATTGAAGCAATCGGTTTAGATGATGCTGCTATCGATGCTGAAGTTATATCTATTGCTGATGCTGGCTTTAAAGCGATTGGTTTAACAAAGTACCGATTAGAGATTACTTCGCTAGGTGATGCGCACTCACGTGCAGCCCACCGAGTGGATTTAGTTAAATTTATTGCAGGTATGAAATTGGATGATGCAACCAGTGCTCGTGCAGCGCTGAACCCACTTCGCCTCTTTGATGACAAGCGTCCTGAGATAAAAGATGCCATGGCAAAAGCACCTTTGCTTACTGATTATTTGAATGAGAGTTCACGTGCTCACTTTGAGCAAGTGAAGAAATATCTGGACGTCTTAGGTATTTCTTACACACTCAATCCACGCATGGTTCGTGGTCTGGATTACTACACCGGAACTACTTTTGAATTCGTCCACGAACTTCTAGGTGCTCAATCTGGAATTGGTGGGGGAGGCCGCTATGACGGTCTCATGGCAGAGCTTGGTGGGCAGTCACTATCTGGAATTGGTTTTGGCTTAGGTGTTGATAGAGCCTTGCTTGCTGCAGAGGCTGAAGGCGTAATAAATGAGAATGCTTTTGTTTCAGATCTATTCATCATTCCACTAGGTGATGCCGCAAAAGAGATGGCGATGAAAATCGCTGGGGAACTGCGAAGTGCTGGAAAGAGCGTTGAAGTAGCTTTCGGAGATCGGGCTTTGAAGGGTGCGATGAAAGGTGCGGATAAAAGCGGTGCGCGCTATGTCATTGTTTTGGGGGATTCAGAGATTTCTAGCGCGACGGTGGAGCTAAAAGAGATGAAAACTGGCGCCACTTCATCAGTTACGATTGTTTCATTACTCAAGGCAATTTAACTATAGGGATGTAGAACGCAACCATGTTAAGAACTCACGACGCAGGCTCATTGCGCAAATCCGATGCCGGCACCACAGTTACGTTGGCTGGTTGGGTTTCACGCCGCCGCGATCATGGTGGGGTTGCCTTTATTGATCTGCGTGATGCGTCAGGTTCAGTTCAGGTAGTCATTCGCGATGAAAAGATGGCGGGTTCACTTCGCGCTGAGTGGTGCCTAATGATTACTGGTGAAGTTCTAGCAAGACCTGCTGGAAATGAAAATACAAATATTCCAACGGGTGAAATCGAAATTATGAGTGACACCGTTGTTGTTTTAAGTGAATCAGCGCCTTTGCCATTTCCAGTTGACTCAGGAAATGATTCAGATATAAGCGAAGAAGTGCGCCTGAAGTATCGTTACCTAGATTTGCGACGCGAGAAGCCAGCGGCAAATCTGCGTTTGCGTTCAAAGGTCACATCAGTCATTCGTCGCGTGATGGAAGACGAAGCTTTCCTTGAGATCGAAACGCCATACCTAACGCGCTCAACACCTGAAGGCGCCCGTGACTTCTTAGTTCCAGTGCGTCTGCAACCCGGAAGTTGGTATGCCCTGCCTCAATCACCACAGCTCTTTAAGCAGCTGTTAATGGTGGCTGGAATGGAAAAGTACTACCAAATTGCACGTTGTTTTCGCGATGAAGATTTCCGCGCCGATCGTCAGCCAGAGTTCACGCAGTTAGATATCGAAATGTCATTTATTGATCAAGAGGACATTTTGGCTGTCGCAGAAAAGATTGTCGCAAAGATTTGGAAAGAGGTAGTTGGCTACTCGATCCCACTTCCATTGCAACGCATGACATATGCAGATGCAATGACTCGATATGGTTCAGATAAGCCGGACCTTCGTTTTGGTT
>Ga0209191_1002468_pt1 | contig 11456 bp, 10 predicted proteins | sample S_130626_EF_Meta_FD_187320 | JGI IMG/M metagenome (GOLD analysis project Ga0209191, IMG submission 187320) | Freshwater microbial communities from Lake Simoncouche, Canada to study carbon cycling - S_130626_EF_MetaG (SPAdes) (version 2) | ecosystem: Environmental > Aquatic > Freshwater > Lake ... | reverse complement strand
ATGGGTGCGGCGATTGCAGGACAATTAAAAAGATTGGGGATACAAATTAATTATGGACCAGTCATTGATATCAATAACAATCCATCAAATCCAGTCATCAATGATCGTAGTTTTGGTCAGAGTAAAACGCAAGTGATTCAACAAGGTGTTGCGTATATGAAAGGTATGCAAGACAATGGCATCATGGCCACTGCTAAACATTTTCCTGGACATGGAGATGTGAATGTGGATTCACATTTTGATTTGCCTGTCATTAATAAGTCCAAAGCTGAATTGGATAGCCTTGAGCTTGTTCCATTCAAAGCATTGATTGATGCAGGTATTGAATCCATTATGGTAGCACATTTATCCGTTCCTGCAATTGATGGTAGACCAAAATATGCCACTTCAATCTCACCTAATGCAGTGAATGGATTATTGAAAAAAGAGTTAGGATTTAAAGGTATTAGTGTGACGGATGCGATGGATATGAAAGCAATTGCCAATTACTTCCCACAAGGAGAAGCCAATGTACAAGCCATTCTTGCAGGAAACGATATGTTATGTTTACCTGGCGATCTTGGACAGTCCATCCAAAAAATCAGAGCAGCCATTAAAGAAAGAAGACTAAAACGTTCGGATATCAATGCAAGAGTTAAAAAAATATTGACAGCAAAATACAAGCATGGATTAGATCTACCACAACAAATTGACACCAACAATATTATTGCAGACTTGAATCAATCAGTTGGCACCATCAATGCCGAAATGGCACAACAATCCCTTACATTTTTAAGAGCCACAAATAGCCCACTATTAAATAACAAGACTGCCTATATTGCCTTTAATGCAAAATCAGCGAATGTATTTACGACTGCAATTTCAAATACGTATGGTGTAAAAGTTTTCTATACCAATGGTAAGAATGCGAATGAATTGGCTTTGATCAATGATAGCTTAAAAGCATATGATCAAGTGCTTGTTGGTCTACATGGATATAGTAGAAGACCTGCAAATCATTTTGAAATACCAGCAGCTACTTTACAGTTCTTAAATGAAAAGGGGCATGAAAATTGGATGCATCTAATTTTTGGAAATCCTTATGCTGTTGGAGATTTTAGTAAAATCAATAATATTTTATTTGCTTTTGAAGATACAAAATACAGTCATGCAGCCGTGCAAAAATGGCTTGAAGGAAAATTACAAGCAAGTGGAAATTTGCCAGTGACCATTAGTCCTGAATTACAATTTGGAACGCCTTCTGAAGCGTTATTAAAAAAAAAATTCTAGCATCGGAAGTTCCTCCAGTAACTATTGATCAGACACAGCTTGTAAAAATAGATTCCATTGTTGCGGATGCAATTTTGAAAGGCGCCATACCTGGCTGTCAAGTATTGGTGGCTAAAAACAATCAAATTGTTTTCAATAAAAGCTATGGTACCATTGCGGGCGCTCAAAGTCCCCTAGTGACCAATGCCACTTTATATGACCTTGCTTCTATGACCAAGACGAGTGCAACAACTGTTGCAATTATGAAATTGGTGGAGGAAGGTAAAGTAGATATTGAAAAAACAATTGGCGATTATTTACCTTGGGTAGTTGGTAATTCAAAAGCGAAAATTCGTTTAAAGGATTTGTTGATACATGAAGCTGGACTGTACCCCTATATTAAATTTTACGAAGCACTTTTAAATCCAGACGGCAGCATCAATTCAAAATGGATTGTACCTGTTCAAGATGCGACACACCAATTGATGGTTACACCAGGTAAATACCTAGCCAATCATTGGATGGATAGTATTCGAATGAAAATTTTGAATAGCCCAATCACTACCCCAGGTAAATACGTGTATAGTGACAATGATTTTATTTTTTTAGGCAATATCGTAGAGCAAGTCACTGGGATGAGTCTGCAGGAATATTGTACAAAAACTTTTTATGGACCAATGCAAATGCGCAGTACTGGGTTTTTACCACTTGAAAGAGCAGAGAAATCGAATATTGCAGCATCAGAATTAGACAACTATTTTAGAAAAGAACTTATTCAAGGATCTGTTCATGACGAAGGTGCTTCCACTATGGGTGGTATCGCTGGACATGCTGGCTTATTTAGCAATGCAACTGATTTAGCAAAATTGTATATGATGTTATTGAATGGCGGACAATGGGATGGTCAACAATATTTAAAACCAGCCACGATACAATGGTTTACAAGTTACCAATCACCCACTAGTAGAAGAGGACTTGGATTTGATAAAACCGCTAGAGACAATGCCAGTTCAAAAGATCCTTATCCTAGCTTAAGTGCGCCAGCTAGCGTATTTGGCCATACAGGTTTCACTGGAACATGCGTTTGGGCGGACCCAGACAATCAACTATTGTATATTTTTCTTTCCAATAGGGTTTATCCAACAAGAGACAATAAAGCTTTTAGCACGCTAAACCTGAGAGCAAAGATTCAAGAACAAATTTATCAATCGATCAATAAATAAAATGCAAAAGTGGTTTCTAATATTGATTGGACTAGTTGTTACAGCAAAGCCTTTGCATGCACAATTGCAATTAGGCCCAACTGGTTCATGGCGAGCGCATTTTTCCAATGAGTCTATCCTACAAGTCATCAAAGGGGATCAGTTATATGTTGTTGCAGCAAATCAAATTATTCAAATTGATGCAAAAAAAGAAACGACCTACCTCAATACCACAACTGGTTTACATGCTATTGGAATTCATAAAATAGCATGGCATCCCATCCAAAACCAACTGGTCATTGCGTATAAAAATAGTCGGGTTGATATTGTGCGAGGGGATCAAGTCACTTTGATTGATGATATTCAAACGTCAAATTTATATGCTGACAAAACAATCAACGACCTAATTGTATTCAATAACAATGCATACCTGTCTTGTAATTTTGGGATCGTTGTAATAGACTTACTCAAAAAGGAAATTAAGGCCACCTATTTTCCAAACAACAATCGTCAGACTGTAAAAGTGCTGCAAACCATCCTCTATCAAAATAAATTATTTGCATTAACGGAGAATGGCATTTGGTCCAATACCCTTGTTCAAAATAGTATTTGGATGCAAGAGGATACGATGGGTATTTCTGGGATAAAAAATATGTTTGTATTTAATAACCAACTCTATTTTAACAACCAACAAAAAATCTATCCTTACAAATCTAATATAGCGAGTTATCAAATCAACGCAGGTGTAATTGAGACCATTGCAATTGACCAAGACCGAATTTTGGCAGGCGTATCCTTCCAGAACAATGGTGCCTTGATTCAATTCAATAGTAATCTAACCAACACAGTACTTGTAGATTCTACGGTATTGGTTCAACCTGTAGGATTGCTTAAAGACGGCAATACCATTTGGGTAGCGGATGCGCGCAAAGGGCTTTATGAAAAAAATGATCCATCAAAATGGTTTGCACTAGGCGGTCCTTTAAGTGCAGCATTTGGGAGTAATGCTTTCTCGGACAACCAACTAATCATGAGCTATGGGGCTGAAAAAATTGGACTCTCCAGCTTCAATGAAAAAGGTTGGTCTAATTTTTCACAACTTGAAAATACAAAAATCAATTTTGTCGAAGCCGTATCCATAGATCCTAAGGACCAAAGTTGGTGGATCGGCATGGGCAACCAATTGATTCATTATGAACGCAACAAAAAAACAATAGAACAAACAATACCGAATCCACCCATGGGTGCAATCAAATCGATACAACAAAAAACAGATGGTACTATTGCGCTGTTGAAAGAAGGATTTGGGGTTGTTTTAAAGGAAGGAAACCTGTGGAATAATTACCCCATACAAAAGGGTTTTAGCGCCACGAATTTGAAAAAAATTGTCCTTAGCAATAATGATTTGAGCTGGATCATTGGGCCAAAACAACAAGGTATTTTATTGTTTCAAAAACAAAATAACCAAGGTATTTGGAGACAATTGAATACGGGTAAAGGATCGGGCAATTTACCAAGCATGGAAGTTACAGCCATTACAGAGGATAAGGATGGTAGTATTTGGGTTGGCACGGATAATGGGATTGCGATTTTTCAATGTACTAATATCAACGAAGCTTGTGACGCTTATTTACCAATTGTAGAGAGTAATGGATTCAATGGCTATCTTTTTCAAAAGGAAACTATTCATGCGATCATTATAGATGGTGCCAATCAAAAATGGATTGGTACCAATAACGGCGCTTGGTTAATTAGTAAGGATGGCACTGAAGTGCTTCAACATTTTACCACAGAAAATAGTCCCCTACCAAATAATGCCGTTTTATCTATTGGTATTGAGCCAATCGAAGGAGATGTATTCTTCTTTACAAAAAATGAAATCATCAGCTATAAAGGAAATGCCACTGAGCCCTCAGCGACACAATCCGCAATAAAAATTTATCCTAATCCTATTGCACCTAATTACAATGGGCCTATTTTGATTAAAAATTTAGTGAACAACGCCTTAGTCAAAATTACAGATATCAATGGGCAACTCATGATGCAAACAAGGGCACTTGGAGGTCAAGCAATATGGAATGGAAGAGACCAGTATCAGCACAAAGTCGCTTCGGGTATTTATTTAATCTTTGTACGAGACGATATGGGCAACGAAAAAGCAGTAGGTAAAATAATGATTGCTGCCGGATATTAGTTGGCGGTTAATTCAAATTGTTTAAACATTTTAAACTTCCAAGAATCACGCTCACCTTGTACTACACGATACATCAGCTGTCTAATCTTATTGGTTGGTTCTTTGATCGTGGTGTCTGCAGGATATACAGGGAACTTTCTAAATAAAACGCCTTCTACTAGCTTGTATTCATCCTTCCCTCTATAACCCTTACTCATTTCCATGTCATTGTAAATATCAGGGAATAAAATGGGTGCAATTCTTTCGTTGTCTTGAGAGCAAATTGGGAAAATACTTTTTTTACCAGCTGCATCTTCAATGAAAATGATCAGGTCAGGAAACCCATCATTATTTAAATCATCAATTTCCGCACCAAATACCCTAGCCTTCAATTCTATGGATGCTTCTCTAGATTCAGACTTGAACCCTATTGGTCTAATATTCAATATATTCTTATCTGGTGATCTGTTTAAACAAGCAATTCTATAACCAGATTTACCGATTTTCATGGTGCTGTCATACTTAGCCCAAACCTGCGCAGTCAATTGTCCGGAAAAAATGATGCAACAGAAAAATAAAATAGTACGCATATTTTACAATTATTTTATAATAGCCGTAATGCTAATTTCAACATTTACATTTCTAGGTAATCCTTTCACAGCTACTGTTTCACGCGCAGGAAAATCAGCATTAAAATAACTGCCATACACTTGATTCACTGCAGCAAATAAATCCATACTACTTAAAAATATACTCGTCTTAACGATATGCTCAAAATTGATATTCGCCTCGTCTAATATGGCTTTGATATTTTCCATCACCTGAGTTGTTTCGGCTTCGATAGACGACAAAACCAACTCGCCAGTAGCTGGATCAAATGCGATTTGACCACTCGCAAATAAGAAACCGTTGGCAATCACAGCTTGACTATAAGGACCAATAGGTGCAGGTACTTTATTGCTTTGGATGATTTGTTTAGACATATATTTTATTTAGAATTGCAATTTCTAATTTTTTGGGCAAATCCAACCTATTTTTGCACTATAAATTTATTAGTTGGCTACATTTTTAATCATAGACACCGCTTTAGAAGAAGCCATTGTGGCATTGGGCAAGGATGGCAAGATCATTGGCGAATTGTCCAATAAGGAGACGCATAGCCATGCCAGCTTTATTCAAATAGCTATTGATGCCTTATTTGAGCGTCAACAAATGGGATTGACCGAATTAGATGCTATTGTAGTGACATTAGGACCCGGAAGTTATACAGGTTTAAGGGTTGGGCTAGCCACTGCAAAAGGGATTGCCTATGCCTTACAAAAGCCACTCATTGGATTGTCTACATTAAGCGCTTTAGCAGCTGCGGCTGTTCAACTTTCGCCAACAACAATCGAAGGATCGACCCAAATTTTTGCAATGATCGACGCAAGGAGGATGGAAGTCTTTGGCGCCATCTATGATACAACCCTCAACCCAATCCTGCCAGAACAGGCCATGGTATTGGATCAGTCAAAATGGAATGATTTAATCAGTCAACCAACCGTTTGTATTGGGAATGGGCATTTAAAAACAAAGGATTTTACATCCAAATATGATGTGCATTATTTAGATGGCAGTTACACAAGCCAAGTGCTACTTGATTTGACAATGGTAAAATGGGAAGCTGGGCAATTTGAGGACTTGGCCTATGTTGGACCCAATTATCTAAAAGAAGTGTACATCCTACCTAAATAAATGTAACATATAAAAAAATAGTATGTATTAATTATTCATTAACTTTACAATGTAAAACAATTCATAACCCCCAATATGTAATTTGTCATGAATCAATCATTATCCTTGCTACAATTAGAAAATGGCACCACACCTTTAAAAGTGGATTTAAATCATAGTAAAAAAGCTGCTATGATTTTAAGAGCGCTGAATCACAAACTTCGTCAACAAATTTTAAAACTGATTGATGAGCATCAGAAAATGACTGTGACGGAGATTTATGTAAAACTTAGATTAGAGCAATCCGTTGCATCACAGCATTTAGCAATTTTAAGAAGAGCTGGCATAGTTGTAACTGTCCGTGAAGGAAAGTTCATTTTTTATATGGTAGACTATAATCGTCTTGAGCAAGTGAACCAATTTGTAGAACAATTAGTTGGATAATATGGTGTTAAGCTTAGCTCAATTTTTATCTTTATCTCAAGAAGATTCGATTCAAATCATTGATACCAGATCAGATGCTGAATTTTTACAAGGTTATATTCCTGGCTCCCTCCACGTTGCATTAGATGAGATAAAAACATTGAATGCCCTCAAAATAATTGAACAAGATTGTCCAATTATTTTGGTTTGCGATCAAGGCACCGAAGCGGTTTTGATAAAACGTTTTGAACTACTAGGATATACCCAAGTCAAAGGTTATTTAGAAGGTGGTTTTTCAACCTGGTCAGCTGCTGGAGAAAAAATAGATTTAATCATTGAAGTAGAAGTGGATGAGCTCGCCATGGATATCCCATTCGACGAATACTTAATGATATTAGATATTCGCACCGAAGAGGTCTATGACAAAGCCCATATCAAAGACTCCATCAATCTTCCTTTAATTGAATTTGGTGACCCAGGTGCGATGTCGGAACTAGACGAACATTTTAATATTTATCTCATAGACGATTTAGGCAAACAGTTATTACTTGCAGCCTCGGTATTAAAAAAACAAGGTATTCATAATATTAGAATAGTGCAAGATGGTTGGGACGCTGTGGAATTTTTGAAAAACAAATTCACGATTGTTGCATCGCCAAAGAAAGATGCTAATTCCGAAAGTTTTTTGGATAACTAATACAGTAGATTAGAATTTTTGAATGAGCGTATTTATTATTCTACTACTAAATGTCCATAGGTAGCTGCATCATAGGGATAGCGCCATCTACGATGACTCCATAAATAATTGGCAGGTTCTTTTTTAATCTTATCTTCTAATGTTTTTACAAAAAGTGCAGTTAATTGTCCGTCTTTAAAATAATTAGGGACAGTCGTCATGATTTCATATTGAGAATGATAATGACCACGCTTAGTGCTATAAAAATGAACAAATACTTGAGCAGTATTATTTAGTTTAGCGCCTTTCTCTGGACCTTTCACAAATGGCGTTAATTGCCCAAAAAATGGAATCCAAAAAGCCGATTTAGGATTGCCTGGATTTTGGTCTGCCGCTAGCGCCAATGCATATTTTCCATTAGTAGCATATTGGTGGAACTGATTTTTGAAATTGGTAGCGGGAATCATGATACTTCCATATCTTTTACGCATATCTAAAATCAAACGATCAAAAAATCGATTACTTAATGGCATATACACCCCTATAAAAGGATACTTGCCATATTTGGCTGCACCCCAATTGGCAAATTCCCAATTGAAAAAATGTCCCGCCATAATTTGCACATTCTGCCCTGTAGGATATAAGTCATTCAGCACTTCTGCATTGGATGTGAATCGCTTGTTAAAACTTGCATCAGACATAGAGATCAACTTAATGGTCTCAAAAAACGAGTCTGCAAATTTTTGGTAAAATGCTTTTGCAATTTGATGACGCTCTTGGATGGATTTATTTGGAAAAGCAATGGCTAAATTATGATGCACCACATCCAGTCTATATTTTAAAATTTTTCTCAATAAAAAAGCAACCCCATCACTTAATACATATACCACAGGCCAGGGGATCAATGAGATTAAATAAAATATGGCGTAAAAAATGGAATACATAAAATGATTATTTACTTGGCTCAATCCAAGCATTGTGTTCTTTAAGTAATAGTATTAATTCATCTACTGCCACATTGCTATCGATATTACGCTTCATCACTTCTTTGCCTTTGTATAAAGTAATCTTGCCTACCCCACTTCCTACATAACCAAAATCAGCATCTGCCATTTCACCTGGGCCATTTACAATACAGCCCATGATCGCTATTTTCAAACCTTTTAAATGATTGGTGACTGCTCTAATCTTTGCCGTTGTTTCTTGTAGCTCAAATAAAGTCCTGCCGCAACTTGGGCAGGAAATATATTCAGTTTTAGAAATCCTAGTTCTAGTTGCTTGTAAAATACCGAATGCGGTTGTATTTAATAATTGTTCGATACTTGCATTGTTAAAATAATTACGGCCAGAAACATTCGATCCATGCACGCTTGCATCATATGCATCCTTGCTCAATCCCAAACAAATACCGTCTCCAATACCTTCTAATAATAATGCGCCAGTTTCTATGGCGAAATGGATTAAGTGTTCGTCCGTAGTTTTCCATGCACTATCTGTTACTAAAATAATGGGTTGGCGGATATCCAATTGCATCAACTTGATAGCCATTCTTCTCACAGCTTGCATGGCATTATTACATTGACTACTCAAACAAAAAACAACAGCGTCATCTTTTGCAATTTTTAATAATAATTCATCTGCAATAGGAGAAAGGTCACTGTAACAATCTATTTGTACAAAATTAAGTTGCGGGTGTTTTGCATCCAAGGCGATATAAGAAGCAGCATCCATGATTGGATGGTATTTTTCGATATTGTTTGCCATTGTACAAACTGCAGGACTTGCCACAATACTAAGGGTCCCAGGCAAGTTAAAGTCTAAAGGTTGATTGCCAATATAAACATAATCTGCGGCAGCATCTGATATCGCCCATTTATCGGTAGCTACATCATAGGTATAGCCAATCGCAACTAAATCGGTTGTTTGAATAGTAGAAAGATGGCTTAAGTCTGCAATCACCACAGGTACTTGTTTGCCCCCAATATTTTTAACTGCTGTAGTTACACGTCTTGCATATTCAAAAGGGCTATAAGGCAACTGTGTCAATTCAGGCACCATGGCTGTATTCACTTCAGACAACTGATTGTATCTTTTAACTAAGTCCAAACAAACTGGGATTTCCAATTCTGGATCTTCAGTTAAACTCACTCTAATCGTATCACCAATACCGTCTTCTAATAATGTACCAATACCAATCGCACTTTTAATCCTTCCGTCTTCTCCATCACCTGCTTCTGTTACGCCTAAGTGCAATGGATATAATTCATTGAACTCTTGTTGCATCTGTTGAATCAGTAATCGATAGGCTTGTACCATCACTTGAGGATTACTTGATTTCATACTCAAAATAATTTGGTGGTAGTCCAAACTTCTTGCAATTCTCAAAAATTCCATAGCACTCTCCACCATACCAATCGCTGTGTCACCATATCGACTCATGATACGATCACTTAATGAACCATGATTGGTCCCAATGCGCATTGCAGTGCCGTGTTCTTTACAAATAAGTACAAGGGGCGAAAATTTTTCTCTAATGCGTTCGATTTCTTCTACATATTCTGCATCGGTATAATCTATTTGTTCAAATTTCTTTTTATCTACATAATTACCTGGATTCACTCTTACTTTTTCTACAATTCTTGCTGCAATTTCTGCTGCATTCGGTGTAAAGTGAATGTCCGCAACTAGCGGTGTGGTGTATCCTTTTGAATGAAGGATGGCTTTAATATTGGCTAAATTTTCTGCTTCTTTTTTACTTGGTGCTGTTACACGAACCAATTCTGCACCTGCTTCAATACAACGAATGACTTGAGCTACTGTGGCATCTGTATCCATGGTGTCAGTGGTAGTCATGGTTTGCACACGTATAGGATGACCTCCGCCAATGACTAAATTACCCACTTTCACTGGCCTTGTTTGGATGCGCTTATAAGATGTCAATGATTCAGAATAGTACTGCATAAAGCTTGCTTATAATAATGAATAGGGTTTGAATTTAACGAACTCCTTTGAAGAAGCCTTCTTTAATCAATATAGATTTTAATAAATTAACATTTCTGTTCTTCAAGTCCTTGCCATCTGCCGCACTTGTGTGCAATACAAAGAAATAAGGGTGCAGGTTTTCTTCGATATACCCAAGTACCCATGCTTGATTACCAAGCGCAGTATCGGTCGCTACTAAATAACTTAATTGATAATTAGAGTTCTGCTCTTTTAAAATCATTTTTTTAAAAAGCTCTTGGCTGCGTTTTTGAAAAGGCAAGCCTTTAAAATACAATCTTTTAATAAATCCAAGCTGTTCGTCTGCTGTGATCAATAAGGATTGATCCCTCCAAAAACCATCCATATTTGCACTTACAATCCCTTTACCATAATGAATAGAATCAATTTCTTGTAAAATGGTCGTTCTACCAATTTGTTGAACCAATTGTTGATAATACAAAGATGAATCTAGTGATACCCAAGTATTGGTGTCTGCATTGATTTGACCTTGATCAAAACCAATTAAAATAGGCAATGCAAAAAATGTATTCAATGGCGCGTATCCGCTATCCTTGTAGGCGGATAAATTAAAGACAGTAAATGCTTCACTACTATTTTCCATTAAAGCAAAACTTCCTTGCATACCAGCACTATCAATCTGTTGACCAATCGTAGAACTGATTTTTACATTGTTTGGTGTACAAGCAAATGCGCTAATACTTAAAAGGATGACTACAAAAATCTTTTGCATAATAAATATTGAAAAGGCTATGAAACAAAATACACTCCACAAGAAGATGTGAAGTGTATTGTATTATAAATGTTGTATTACAAATATTATTGTATACCCAATAACTCCACTTCAAAAATCAAAGTAGACCCTGGTCCAATCACTGGTCCAGCAGAACGTTCGCCGTAAGCCAATTCAGAAGGAATGAATAATTTCCATTTACTTCCAACAGTCATTAACTGTAAAGCTTCCTGCCATCCTTTAATTACTCCATTTAATGGGAAACTAATTGGCTCTCCTCTTTGTACT
>Ga0209191_1002461_pt1 | contig 11472 bp, 5 predicted proteins | sample S_130626_EF_Meta_FD_187320 | JGI IMG/M metagenome (GOLD analysis project Ga0209191, IMG submission 187320) | Freshwater microbial communities from Lake Simoncouche, Canada to study carbon cycling - S_130626_EF_MetaG (SPAdes) (version 2) | ecosystem: Environmental > Aquatic > Freshwater > Lake ... | reverse complement strand
CTAAAGATCATAGTCGCAATATTAGTCCTTGGGGCATAGTTGTTGGTGGTGAAGAATTGCACAACAATCATCATTTAGATCCAGCAAGTCCCAAGTTTAGTCGTAAGCCCTGGGAATTTGACATAGGATGGATGTATATTAGCATACTAAAAACACTTGGTTTAGCAAAAGTTCGAACCAGCTAAATATACTAAAGAGAGCAATTTATGAGCATATTACAAGTCAATCTCGGAACTTACGCAAACGATGGTACAGGCGATGACCTCCGTTCGGCGTTCGAAAAGTCAAATGCTAACTTCAATGAACTTGACTTAACACGAGTTATAACAGCAGATAATCTCGGTAGTGGTGCTCCTGTTTTCAAAGAAAAGATAGGAAATAATCTAAAATTACGTACAATTAAGCAAGGCCTGAATATGTTTGTAACATATACAGGAAACGAAATTACCATTGCGGCGCCTGACAGTATTAACGCAGTTGAAGAAGATCCAGCGCCAAGACTTAGTGCTAATTTAAATCTTAACAACAAAGACATTATTGGCACTGGCAATATATACATAACAGGTGAAGTTGCTGCTGATGAATTTTTAGGGCCGTTAACAGGTAACGTAACCGGTAATGTAACCGGAAATGTTACTGGCAACTTAACAGGTAATTCAGCAGGTACACACACTGGTCCGGTCATCGGCAATGTAACTGGTAATGTTACGGGTGACTTAACTGGAGATGTTACAGGCAACTTATATGGCAATGTAGTTGGTAATGTAACAGGCAACTTAACTGGTAATGTCAACGCTACTACAGTAACAACTAACGATTTAATTGTTACAAATAATGCTACTATAGACAGTGATTTATTAGTATACGGAACTGCTACTGCTACAGGTTTTGTAGGTCCGCTGACTGGAAATGTAACTGGTAATTTAACAGGTAATTCAGCAGGTACACACACTGGTTCAGTCATTGGTAATGTAACTGGTAATGTTACTGGTAATGTTACTGGTACGCATACTGGTGCAGTTATTGGTAACGTAACTGGTAATGTTACTGGTAATGTTACTGGTAATGTTACTGGTAATGTTACTGGTAATGTTACTGGACGGGTTAGCGACATTAGTGATCACAATCTTGCAGAACTTAATGATGTAGTATCCACTGCGCCAACTTCGGGACAAGCACTTGTTTGGAACGGAACTGCTTGGGGTCCGGGTACAATAACCTCGGGTGTTAGTAGAATTATTGCAGGTTCAAATGTAAGTATAACTCCGTCATCTGGATTAGGTGCAGTTACAATTAGCGCATTATCAGGTGGTGGTGGAGGCGGCAATCTTGACTTTGGATCATTTTTAACGCCTTCAGGATTTAGCTTAGATCTTGGCTCATTTTAAGGATTAGGGGAACATAATGGCATTATTATTAAGACGCGGTCTTGAAGCAGACAGATTAAGTATTACACCCGAAGAAGGTGAATTAATCTACGTAACAGATACTAAATTAATCTATGTAGGGGATGGCGTAACGCCCGGCGGTATTTTACTTGCTGGTGGCGGAACACCTCCTGTAACCCCTACATATGCACTAAGTAGAAGTTCTGCTACTGTTAATGAGGGCGGTACTGTTACATTAACACTGACTACTACAAACGTAAGTAATGGAACTGCTGTACCATACACTATTACAGGAACTGGCATAACTGCTGGAGACCTTGGATTAGGTACTTTATCTGGTAGTTTTACAGTAAATTCTAATACTGCCAACGTAATTATTAATATAAGTAACGATTTTACCACAGAAGGCGTTGAGATTTTTACACTAACACTAAACAGTATATCCCCAAGTGTAAGCGTAAGTGTTTCAATTACTGACAGTTCTACTGCCGTAATAGATGGTGGTGGTCCGGGTAGCAGTATTTTTGATATAATTTTAGACGGCGGTTCTCCAAGTTCAAGCTCGTTTAGCGAAATTATCGACGGCGGAACGCCATAATAGATTTATAGATAAATAACAAAGATAGAGGATTTTAACATGCCCCAACAAATTATATTGAGAAAAGGTACAGCAGCAGCCTGGACAGCAGCAGGGTCTGTTGTTTTAGCAGCAGGCGAACCTGGATTCGAAACCGATACAGGTAAACTGAAAATTGGTGACGGTACATTAACATGGACTGCACTTGACTATGTCAATCCAGATTTTCCAACTGTACCATCAAACTTAGCTGACTTGCTTGACGTTAGTTCAGCAACACCATCAGTGGATCAAGTTCTAAAATGGAACGGAACTGCCTGGGCTCCAGCAGCCGATGCTGTAGGTGGTGGTGGCGCAGGTGCAACCACACTTGATGAGTTAACTGACGTAGCTGTGATAGTTCCGGTAACTACAAATCAAGTTCTTGCATACAATGGTACTAATTGGACCAATACGACTCTTGCAACTGATACCAACACTACATATTCATTGTCAGCTGAAACTTCAGCTGGTGCTGCCAAACTTCGCTTAACGCCGTCATCCGGTGCTGTGGATGAAGTTAGAATTGTTGGCGCTACTGGTGTTGCAGTCAGCAGAGTTGATGCTGATAACATTAGTATTACTGGTACAACTTATAATGTCTCTGCTGAAAATGGTACAATAACACCAGTAGGTGGTGACGCACTACTGCGATTAACAAACAGTGCAGCCGTCAATAGAGATATTAAATTTAAAGCTGGCACTAATATCGACATTAGAAAAAGTAATGTAGATGAAATTACCATTGCCTCCAAAGCTCCTTCTTACTCTATCGCAGCCGCTGCCGCTACAGGCGGTGCAACTCTTAGACTTACGGCCACAGGCGGTGTTAATGATGATATAAAATTTGCCAATGGTACTAACATTACCGTAGCAACAACTGACGGCAGCACTATTACAATCAATGGTCCTGAGTATACTATGGACACTGCCACTGCAGGCTCTGGTGTAAGTGTACAACTTTTAAAAACTGGAACTGGCACTGTTGACAGTACTGTGTTTGCACCAGGCGCAGGTATTAGTATAGCTAAGGGCAGCGGTGTTGATGCAAACAAGATTACAATTGCAGCTCTGGGCACAGTGATTGCAGCCACAACATATGGTTCTACTTCTGCATCGTTGGCGATTTACTCTGATCCATCAAAGACAACCGCAGTTGGACCCACTAACTCAAGTCTATCATATTCACAACTTAATGGAACATTAACTGGTAAAAGTTTTGCTATTTTAAGAGAAAATTTATACAGTTCTGGGGCTTCTGGGTATACTATGACTCAGTATCATTCAAGTAGTGCAAATGTAACTGCATTTACGTTTTCCAGAGGACGAGGGCTTACTCAGGCTGCTGCCACTGCGGTACAAACCGGCGACCAACTTGGTAACATTGCATTTGCTGGTCACGACGGTAGTGGTAGTGTTTACTCTGCAGGTATTATCGCAGGTGCTGCCGCTACTCCAACTACAGGAGCTGTCCCAAGTGCGTTGAGTTTTATAACTACTAATACAACTACTCCTGTGGTACGTGCTCGTTTAACCAGAGAAGGTTATTGGAGAGCTGACTATCTACAAGCTCTAACTACCAACGGTGATCTTAATATTATAGCTAACGGTACTGGCACTGTTCAATTACCAGCTGGAACAAAAGTTGGCGGTGTCTCAGTTGGGACTATGACATTTGCTGGTTCAACAGCAACTGCCACAACAAGAGCAGCTCTTACACCGTCAAGTGGACAAGTTTGGATTCAACTTGACAACCTACGGGGTTATCTATGGGACGGTGCTGCCTGGGTTGACTTAGGCGTGCTACAAGGACCTGCAGGTACTACTGGTCCTGCTGGCGCTGATGGTGCAGTAGGCGACGCTGGTGCTACAGGTGCTACAGGTGCTACAGGTGCAGCTGGCAGAACAATTCTAAATGGTTCAGCAGCGCCAACAAGCGGTGACGGTGTAAACGGTGACTTCTGGCTTGACACTATCACTACTACCATATACGGTCCAAAAGCAGCTGGCGCTTGGCCAGGTACTGGCGTAAGTTTAATAGGTGCTACAGGTGCCGCAGGTGCTACTGGTGCCGCAGGTGCTACTGGTGCCGCAGGTGCAGATGGTGCAGATGGTGCAGATGGTGCAGATGGTGCAGATGGTCGTACCGTTCTAAATGGTACAGCAAATCCGACATCACAAGGCGTCAATGGTGACTTCTACATTAACACTGCTACTAACACAATATTTGGCCCAAAGGCAGCAGGTGCATGGGGCACAGGTGTTTCATTAGTTGGTGCTACAGGTGCCGCAGGTGCTACAGGTGCCGCAGGTGCTACAGGTGCCGCGGGTGCTACAGGTGCTACAGGTGCCGCGGGTGCCGCGGGTGCTACTGGCGCGGCAGGCGCTAACGGACAAGGTGTACCAACAGGTGGAACAACAGGACAATACCTACGGAAGACCAGCGGTACAGACTATGCAACTGCATGGGATACATTAACACTAACCGACCTTGGTATTACTGACGGCACTGTTGGACAAGTATTAACTACTAATGGCTCAGGTGGATTTACATTTACTACAGTATCAGGTGGTGGCGGCGGGGCTACTGACCTTGACGGATTAACAGATGTAGTAATTACTGGACCAGTTAGCACCGGACAAGTTTTAAAATATAACGGTACAAACTGGGTCAATGGTACAGATGCCACAGGCGGTGGCGGGGGTGCAACACGTGGTGTCTTAGTTGGCAATACAGCATCAATAGCTACTGGTGCAACTGGTAATATAACTATTACCGGATACAAAGCATATGCACTATTTAAGATACAAGTAGATGGTGCAGCATGGGTAAGAATCTATACAAGCACTGCGGCAAGAACAGCTGATAATGCTCGTCTTGAAGGAACTGATCCAACTCCTGGATCAGGAGTAATTGCTGAGGTAATTACCACAGGAGCGGACACTATAGTAATAAGCCCAGGTACAATTGGATTCAGTAATGAATCTTCTCCAAGTACCGATATAGTATTGGCGGTAACTAATAAAAGCGGTTCAACTCGCGTAACCGCAGTTACATTAACTGCACTACAATTAGAAGCTTAATATGTCAGAATTTCTTAAAGAGTTTATTGTCACTCTGAAAGATAGAAATGACCTCGATCAATTCTATCAAGATATAGAAAATTATGGTAGCTCTGGACATGTTCCAGAGCGCACTGTAGAGTGTAGTAATAGAAGAATGTTAAGTAGAAATACACATTATCTATTGACTCTTGAAGAAGCTGAAAAAATTAAACAGGATCCTCGCGTTGAGGCTGTGACTCTTCGAGCCAAAGAAGTACAGATAGAACTACACAGTTCGCAAACTGCAACCTTTCATCGAGGCGATACTCCTGCCGTAGGACAAAAAAATTGGGCGTTATATCGTTGCGGTCTTGACAGTAATGTCAGTGGCTGGGGCGATGGCGCAAATGTAAGTCAAGACGCTACTATTAATTTAACTGGGTCTGGAAAAAATGTTGATGTTGTGATTATTGACGACATTGCCTATCCTGACCATGCTGAATATGCTGATCGATTTAATCAATTTGATTGGTTTAGCTTAGATCAAACAGTTAGAGGCACAGGCAGCAATATTGCCACTGTGACAAGAACGAGCGGTACAGTTGTAATTACAACAGTATCACCACACGGGTTATCAGCTGGAGCGATCGTAACTGTTGTTAGCTCGTCACATCCGTCTGTTAATGCTACAAGAGTAGCAATTACATTACCCACTGTTGAGTCCGGTGCATATCCCATAGCAAATACATTTAGATATACACAAGCAGGCGCTGAGGTCACTCAAGTGGCTGCCACTGGTCATTGGGTAGGAGTATATCAATACGATAATTATTCCGGTAGTAATAATCATGCAACTCACGTAACTGGCATCATTGGCGGTAACACTCAAGGGTGGGCACGTGATGCGGAATTATATAACCTACGTCATGATACTGGCGGATTTAATCCAGGATCATATACACCAAGTGCTTATCTAATCGATTATGTAAGAGCATGGCATGCACAAAAAAATATAAATGCTGTTACTGGAAAAGTTAACCCAACTATAGTAAATTGCAGCTGGGGTATGGGTGTTGACATCTATAGCATTAATAATCCGTACACTGGCGGGCTTTATCCAGCAGTTTCTAAAATAACATATCGAGGTACAACATTAAATCCCGAAGATTTATTAGGTGGTCCTGTTGAAGACATCGTTGCAAATACTCCCCATAACACTGCGTTTGCTGGTATTTACGGTTCATCAGCAGCGCCGGCAACATTAACCGGTAGCTTATCAGTATATCGAGCAGGTAACAGAATTACCACAAGCTCGGCATCAATTGCCAACATAGCTTCTCTTACACTAAACATGGGCGGAAGAACTGGGTTAGTTGATCAAGGCGCACCGTTTGCATCAAACGTAGGTGGTGTAGATGCCTATGACGATGCAGTTTGGAGGGTTGCACCACCGTGGAATATAACATATCTCGGTGGAGACTACGGTCCAACAGGCGGTGGCGGACAATATCTTTACGTGAGTAGTAACGGTGGCGTACAGTTTAGCGGTGCTCCTTATACCGGAATAGACATTGGTACAAGTGGTCCACCGTATCGAAAAATATTTGTTTGCGGTGGTGACAGAAGTTGCCAGCGATTCTATTCAGGTATTGAAGGTGTTGCACCTAATCGTCGTCTTAGAATTCGATGGGAAGGTCACAATGCCCCAACAGGCGGCTTAGTAAATTCTCCAACTATATTATGGGAAATGACTTTTTACGAAGCAACACCTAATCAAATTGATTTGCATGTAGATCAAAATTCCTGCTTCCGTGGGGAATTTACCGCTACACAACTTGCCTATTACGGAATTTCTCAAGAAGGTCCTAAAGTTCCATACAGAGATGTAACAGTAGATGCAGATATTAGCGATGCTATAGGCGACGGAATTATCTTTGTGGCATCAGCTGGCAATAATTATTTTAAAATTGATACTCCTGCAGGTACTGATTATAATAATAGCTATGTTCTCAACGGTACAACCTATTACTATCACAGAGGTGCTACGCCGGCGGCAAGTCATCCAGAAATGATCTGTGTAGGTTCAGCTGGTGCATCGGCTGGTGAGTACAAACAACAGTCAAGTAATGCAGGTCCTCGAGTAGATTTGTATGCGCCTGGACAATTTATAATGTCAACAGTCTACAACAATCTTGGTGACTCCGGTGGCGTAGCAAATACTACCGCAGTTAATTCAGGGCAGGCAAGTTTGGCAATTTCATTTATTGCACGAAGCGGCTCAAATGTTGCCACTGTCACTACTTCGGGCGCACACGACTTAGTCACTGGTAATATTGTTACAGTAGCATGTATTACTGATAATAGCGTTAATACATACTCAACTGCTATAACAGTAAATGCATACAACACATTTACCTATGCAAATACAGGGTCACTATTGGCCAGCACTGCTGCCACAGGTACTGTCACCGTAGGAAACTTGTATCAAAAGTATAACGGTACCAGTATGAGTGCAGCGCAGGTAACTGGCATATTGGCCACAGTACTTGAATCATATCCATCTATGACACAGGCTCAGGCAAGAGCATACATTAAACGCTATGCTAAGTCAGATAAAATGACAGTGTCTACAGGCGGCTACGGTGATTTTTCATCATTACAAGGCGGAGATAATAAATTCTTATTTTATTATAAAGAGCGTCCTGCAAGCGGCAATACATACCCTAAGATTAATTATCAACTACGCCCTGCATCGGGAATGGTTTTTCCAAGAAATAGAATTAGAAGATATTAAGGAGAGTTTCTATGTCGTTAACAAAATACGTAGAAACCAAAGAGTATATTGTAACTCTGAAGAATTTTGAAGATCTTGATCAATTCTATCAGGATATGGAAACTCCAGGTGGAACATTGTATATCCCCAATAGATCTATACCATGCACTGATCGTCGACCGGCAAGTAGAAATACATTCTACATGTTAACCGAATGGGAAGCTGCTGAATTAAGAGGTGATCAAAGAATTTCTTCAGTTGAATTACATCCTCGATATCTCGGCATTAAGGCTGGCACATTTGCCACTACTACACAAACTTCAACCAATTGGAATAAATCATCTTCTACCAGTAACACAATGTTGAACTGGGCATTGTTACGTTGCACCGAAGGTGCAGATAGATCAGGATGGGGTAGTGATGGAACCGCTAATGCAACTGGTACAGTTAAATTAACATCTACAGGAAAAAATGTTGACGTAGTAATAGTCGACGCTGGTAATCCCAATACTGCACATCCGGAGTACGCAGTCAATGCAGACGGTACTGGCGGTAGTCGTATGATTAGTTATAATTGGTATCAGCATAATCCAGAAGTAACCGGCGGCAGTACCGGTGACTATGCCTTAGGTACTCACAGTCATAGTGTTCACGTAAGTGGTACTGTTGCTGGAAATACACAAGGCTGGGCCAGAGATGCTAACATTTATAACATTTATTACGATGCAGGCGACTCTGGAAACTTTAGTTATGTATTTGATTACGTAAGAGCCTTTCATAGAAATAAAACTGTAAACACTGCAACGGGAATAAAAAATCCCACAATTACAAACAACAGCTGGGGCGAAAGTATTTTTCCAAGTGATTGGTCATTTACCGATATCACCGCAGTGACTTACAGAGGCACACGTTATACGCCCAGCGGCGCAGCAACATATAACGGATTCAGCGGTGTATGTGCGGCCGGCGAACGGTTAGCAACATTAGCCGGTTTTGAAAATTTTGGAAATAGAATTACCACTGCTGGTGCAGTTCCAGTAGGTACTGGTAGTATTGCATCTAAACCTGCATCATGGCTTCAGGACGGCGATCAGGCCTATTTAACTATAGTCACTGCTCCGGATGCTACTTATACTGTAACAGTGCAGGGGCCTGCAAACATCAGCATAATTAATAATGTTGCATTAGAACCGTTTAGTGGTTCAGCAACATTAACCAGCGGTGTAACTATAACACAAGGCGTCACTCCGGTTGCAAGTTATACCGACGGGCCAGTTAACGGAACTGAAGGCGTAGCCATTGAAACAAATATACGTGAAACCCTGGCGTTGCCCAATAATGCCGTATATACTTTAGAATTTACAACTAATTACGAAACTACTGATCCAGATACTACTACATTTGTAGCAGCGTTGAGTGTAACTGTTAACAATGCTGCCAGCCCGGCCAGTGCCACTGTGTCATCTATTACTCCAAGTGTATTAGGAGCAGCTTCATTAGCGTCTTCAACAACACCAACAGTCGGTAGTCAAGATGACGGATACTGGGATATTACATTACCTTGGAACATAACTTATCTCGGAACAACTTACAATCATGTATTTGTAGGAACTAATTTTTATCTAACGTTTGGTGAGGGATCATCTGTATACACTAATTTAAGTGCTACAACTCCTAACATTCCTAAAATTATGATATGTGCCGCTGACAGATCAATACAAAGAATTTACTATGGTATTGAAGGAGCAGACGTTGGAGCAAGAACTTATAGAGTACGTGTAGAGGGTCATACTTCGTACTCAGGCGGTCTACTGGGTAGTCCTTCTATGGTCTGTGAATATGTGTTCTACGAAAATAATCCAACACAGATTGATTTACAAATAGGTACAAATAATGCAAAAACCACGGGCAGCGGATTTACTACAGAACAACTAAATGCTTGGGGATTCATTGCTGATCAACGTATTCCTACACGAGTTGCAGCCTGTGACGCAGATATTGAAACAGCTATCAACGAAGGTATTATATTTGTAGGTGCTGCCGGAAATGGTAAATGGAAACATGATCTACCAGGCGGCTCCGACTGGGACAACACTTTTGAAATGGGTATTAGATATCCTGCAAGCGTTACCAGTCCTTACTATTACATGAGGGGATCCAGCCCCACTGCAAACGACACTACTATACCTAATATCTGTGTAGGTGCTATTGATGTTACTTCAGGTGATTACAAGGCTTACTATAGTGATTGTGGTCCAGGTGTAGACATCTGGGCACCAGGAACTAATATTCTAAGTGCTTATCTAAGTGGAGTTAGTGACAGCAGAAACGGCACACACTTGCTGGGTAAAATTTCAGGTACATCAATGGCCAGTCCTAATGTCTGCGGCGTACTTGCCTGTGCATTAGAGCAGAATCCTCATTGGAATCAAACACAGGCCAAGGCATATATTGTAAACACTGCGACCCAAGGACAGATTACCAATACAACTGGTGGTCCTGCTGATATTAGAGACTTACAGGGTGCTCCTAACAAATATTTGTATTACAAAAAAGAGCGTCCTGAGACCGGTACTATGGTTCCCCGTGTTGCACAAGGCGCACGACCCAGCACAGGAATGGTATTTCCTCGTCCAAGAATCCATAGATTCGGCAAGTAATTACTACTCTGTTTTTAGGTAAATACTTAAAACGGAGCAATAATGGCATTAACTGTGTGGACACAAAATTCGGGCTATAGTTTCGGCACAATTAGCGAACGTAACACCGTAAATTTACCTTTACCGGTAGCAAATGATATTGCAAGAACATTGCAAATTGGCAATGCCGGCAGTGGTTATCCTATCAACGGGGGATCATTTTATACCACAGGTGGCAGCGGCACAGGAATGACAGTGCAAGTGTTCAGCCCCAGCGGTTATCTTCAAGCAGTAAGTATAAACAATCTGGGTGTAGGCTATCGAAATGGTGATATAATTACAATACTTGCCGGTGGTAATAATGCCACCGTTATTCTTAAAGTAGAATTTTTAGTTACTTATTCTGTAATTTCGGGTAAACTGCCGCCTGGTTTAAGACTTGTTGGTAATACAATTATCGGAACACCGTTTGAAGTTCCAAGAACTACAGAATTTAAATTTGTAATTAGAGCTACTGGATCCGCAGGTATTGCAGATAGAACATTTTTGATTAATGTAGTAGGTGCAGACGAGCCCACTTGGTTAAGTCCTGCAGGACTGTTGCCAGTTGGTACAAATAATGCCTACTACGTTCTTGACAGTAGTTTTATTGATTTTCAACTAAGTGCCAGCGATACCGATACTGCCACAGGACAACAGTTAAACTTTTTCATTGCCAGTAATGAGGGCGAATTGCCTCCTGGACTTATATTAACTCCAACCGGAAGGATTACAGGATTTGTGCAGCCGTTGCTTGCTATTCCATTGGCAGCAGGGGAAGGCCCGTATGATACTGATTTATATGATCAAGTTGCCTACGACTTTGGCTACAGATCAAGCAACGGATACGATACCTATGTATACGATTTAACAGTTTACGACTTTAGTGTTCCAACTGGTCGTCCACGCAAACTAAATCGCAACTATGAATTTATTGCTACTATAACCGATGGCGACACAGTTACTAAACGT
>Ga0209191_1002458_pt1 | contig 11477 bp, 15 predicted proteins | sample S_130626_EF_Meta_FD_187320 | JGI IMG/M metagenome (GOLD analysis project Ga0209191, IMG submission 187320) | Freshwater microbial communities from Lake Simoncouche, Canada to study carbon cycling - S_130626_EF_MetaG (SPAdes) (version 2) | ecosystem: Environmental > Aquatic > Freshwater > Lake ... | reverse complement strand
TTGGCGCAACTTTGTCGCTTGATGTGATTGTGTCGCTAGTCGGTGCAAATAAGCCTTTAAGCCACGCCCATAGACCTGAGAGTTGGCTGACAATAGCCTTTGCATCGCCAACAGCCCCTTCAATTGCACTCTTAGCGTTCTCGATTTCCATGCGTCCTTCTTGGAGCATGGCGCACCCTGACTTGATGGCAGAGACTGCTCCTTGGGCGAGCATGAGGAGGCTGAAAGGATCAATGGGTCGCTCCTATGGCTGAAGTTGTGGATTCAGATTTGAATAAGGACTTCGGTTTGGAGAAGCCCCAAGCATATTTAATACTTGGTTTTTATCTTGTTCTGTCAAATTGTTTTGAGGTTGAGGATTTGTTTGGAATATATCTTCAGGCACAAATACTCCATCTTCTTGTCCAGATGGGGCTTGTGATGTAGGTTGTGGAGAAAATAGTTCTTCTGGAACATATACGCCATCTGTACCTTGATCGGTAGGTGCTTGTTTTGGCATCAATCTAGATATTGCACTAGGTGTACCAGTTTTAGTCATAAGTTCTTGTGCGGCTGTTGGAATGTTTGTCAAAGCATCCAATGTCTTTGCTGATGCACCAGTTAAAGCACCTTGACGTAAGAAATTAGCACCTTCTGGAGTTAATAAGACGCGCATAAGTTGTTCATCATTAAGACCTTGCTTTTTAAGCAACTCGTTGATACCTATCATTGCCACATCAGATGCTTTGGACGGAGAATATCCAAGTCCTGCGCCAATAGATGCAGAAATGCCTCTTTTAAGGTCTTGTGCTATTAAATCTTCTTCAGCACTAGCAACTTTGCTAACTTTCATTCTGCGTGTAAAAGTTAACGCATCATTCATCCTTTGGTCAAACTCTTTTGCATTTGTTCCAAGTGCTGTAATCAACGAACTTTTTTCGTTATCACCAAGTAATTTCCAGTTTGTAGCAAGTTTTTCCAAATCAGTTGTTAAAACACCAGAGTCATTTTTCCCTTGCGCTGACTTTACAAAATCTTGAAAGATATTGCGATCAAGAAAATTCAATGATTCTTGATCTGTGCCACCAACATAAGACCTTAGTTTTGCTCGTTGATACTCATTCAATCCTTTGTAGTTTGAATAAATATCTTCATAACTTATAGAGGATAGTGGTTTGTCTTTTAGAAATGCTGGTAAACCTTGACCAATTGCTTCGTTGTATTCATCAGATGCTTTGCGAACCTGATCTCTAGCCTGAAGAAGTAATCCAGTAGCGGCTTTATCCTCGACAGATTTTGAAGCAAGCCTTGCGTTTCTCAGATCATCTTTTAGTCCACCAAAAATAGCGGCAGAAATACGAGTTTCATCAGTCAAGGCCAAATCTTTAACTAAAGAATTTCCAAGCGTTGCATTTTTACCAAACTCACTTAAAACGGCTTGAGTTTCATCAACAGTCAGTTTCTTTGGAAGATTATTATCATCAACTAATCTAGAACGTAATTTTGATAGGAAAGAAACAGCAGTATCTGCATTTCCTGTCTTTTTCTTTGAATAGTCACCTATTAACTTGTCTATTTGTGCAATAGTTTCATTTGAATCTACTATTGCTCTATCCCCACCATAACCTTTTGCCTGAGTAAATATACGATCTGCGGACTCAGAGCGTTGCTGTCTTAATCCCTCTATTTGTCTTTCAACACGAGTAGCAATAGATTCTGCTACTTGTTGTTTTGCTCCAGCACCAGTTATTTGGGTGGTTGGTGTCATTCCTTTTGTAGCAAAGTCAGATGCGGCTTTGTCAAACCTAGCAAACAACTCAGCATATTCTGGATTTGAGCGTAATTTTTGTATAGATGCGGCAACTATTGGACTATCAGAACCTTGTCCACGCAACATAAACTCTTTAAATACATTTTGGTCATTAGTATTTGGTATGTTATCTGCTAAAAACTGTTTAAATTTCTTATTTTCTTGAAAGTCTTTGATGCCTTTCCATCCTGCACGAGTCAGGCTTCCAACTGCATAAGCACCAGAAATAACACCTTCTGGTAAATTTACTGCCTGAGATACAGCAACATCACCTACTGGCAAAGCCGCACCTAATAACAATCCTTTTTTACCTGTGCCAGGTATTCCTGCGCTACCAACGCCCTGTGCTATACGAAATGGATATGCAGTTTCTTGTGATGCTGGTTCATTTTGAATACCCAAATACTTTGTTGCTAAACCGCCTAATGATGGAATTTGACTTTCTTTAGGGGCTAACAAGTTTGCCGCACCAACAGCAATATCAGGCAATCCAGTAAGCAAACCAGATATGCCAGATTGCAATCCAGAGCCAATTTGACCAACTGGAATTCTCATCCCACCAACAGTAACTTCAGCAGTAGCCCTCATCTCTTGATCAAGGCGTTGCATTTCATTCATGTACTTTTCAGCCGCAACCCTGTCTCCAGAAGACAATGCTTGTCGTAACAAAGGACGAATAGCATCCTTTTGTTGAATAATTAGTTTTTGTGCTTCTTCCGTTGTTTTTGGACGATCTGTTGCCATTTTTTTTCCTTATGGGAATCTGCTACGAATTACTGCTTCAACTTGCTGTCTAGTCCCTTTTGTTCGTGGGTCAGCCATAGCACGATCAACCAATGCCTTTATTTGTGCTTCTTTATTTGCAACAGGAGCGGGTTGATTTGCTTGTGTGGCAGGAGTTTGTTGTTGTGAAGGAGCGCCACCCACACGATTGGCAACAGTTTGACTTGCTCTTGCACTTTGTTGTGTCATTAAACTTTCTGCTCTTGCAAAGAATGCGTCAATTTTTTCTAAGTCATTTTTATAATTTGCAGATTTAGGATTTAATTTACCAAGAACAGACTCAATTGCATCAAATTCTTTCATGTTAAGAGCACCAAGACCAGATGCGCCAGTCTTAGATTCTTGTTTCATTTCTCTTAATTTACCAAGAGCAATATTCTTTTTAATGGTTGCCGTATTATCATCAAGTGTCATTGCTTCAGACGCTGGGAATCCTGATAATAAAGCGCCATATCCAGTTGTATATGGACTTATTAGTTTCCTAGTTTCACCAATAGTTGTTCTTATATCTTTTACAGCAGAAAGTGCGGCATCTTTTGCTTCCGCTTCTTTTACTAATGCTTCTTTTGTGGCTGGTGTTTCTAAAACATTTAACGCTCCAGCACCAGTAGTAGTACCTCCTGCTGGTTGTCCAATTTTAAGAAACTCAGCAACTTTAGGTGCGGCAAAAGAAATATCTAATGGTTGAATAGTGATAATTTCACCAGTTTTAGATTCAAATGTTTTTGGCTTCATTTCTTGAGCAACTTGTGCTCGTAATGAACTTTCTTCTGCAACAGTCAATTTTTCGTTGTTAGCAAGTTTTGTATTTGCAGTAGAAATAAGTTCACGATTACGTTCAGAAACACCTGATGGAGATATTCCAGCCCTTTTAGCCTGTGCTTCACGCAAGCCAATAGTTGCTTGAGATTCTGCTCTTTTTTGGGCTAATTCAGCCAAACCATAAGCACCCTGCATATCACCAATTTGGGCAAGTCTGCTTGATGCTCCCTGTATTGCTTCTGGATCATTTAAATCTATGCCTTGCATTACTGCATTTCTTGCGCTTATTAAGCGTAATTGTGGGTCTTGTGCTCCCAATGCGCCACCAATAGCACCTGCTAAACGATTAGCGCCATAGCCAATACCTGTTTTAGCAAGAGCAAAAGGATCAAGTTGTGCTAACTCAGATGCTTGTGATAATGCTTGTTGATTTTGTGTTTGCTGGTACATCTCAGGAGTCATACCAAACAAACCACCTACTATTGAATCTGTTGCCATGATTATTCTCCGTAACTTCCCCAACCATTTGCACCTGTGTACCAGTCGCTAGTACGACCTGTTCCACTACCTAATTGCCCAATTTGATTTGATAATTGAGATGTTGGAGCGGGTTGATTCCACCAATCCCCAAGATTTTTAGCAAGCCCTTGGAATTGTTGATTGGTAGATGCGTTAATTAACGCAGTACCAAGTGGGTTGTATGCGTTAGATGCTTGCATAGTTCTAGCCGCATTTGTTCCACCTTGATATAAGGCATTACCAACACTAGCACCAGCCTGTGCCGCACGACCACCTAACTGTGCTCCAAGGTCTAATGTATTTTGTCCAAGTTGTTCAATGCTACTGCTTGTTCCCAATGATGTTTGGAATGGAGACAATGCGCCAACTTGACCTTGTTGATACTGACCAAGCAAACCTGCGCCTTGATTAAACAATCCTGCACCAAACGCAGTTTGTTGTTGACCCGCCTGTTGAGCATTTGCCGCCAACTGAAGGTCTTGCATAGCCCTAGCATTAGCAAGAGCCGCCGCTTCAGGGTTAGCAGACATCAAACCACCACCTTGAGCCACCGACAAACCTGTACGACCAGAGTTTTGCAACTGATTCATCAAGTTAGCAGATTGTTGTTCACGACTAGGGGCAAGCAACGCTTGTTGGTTTGCCATGTATTGTTGAGCCGCCTGTTCAGGAGACTGAGCCAAATACTGTTGACCAAGGTTAAACAATCCACTAGCCGCACCTTGCAAAGGTTGATACTGTTGATAAGCGTTTGCCGCCTCATTCAGTTGCCTTCCTTGCATTGCAGAAAGGGTATTTTGGTAGTTTTGTAACTCAGGAGATACTGTATATCCCGCACCAATCAGATTGCCATTAGCATCTGTCTGGAAATTGCTTGATCCATAGCGACTTGTAATCCCAACAGGACGAAAACGAGCCGCATCAGCCGCTATTCGTGCCGCTTCTAATTGGGCTTGTGCAGAGGTACTAGCCGCATTTTTGGCGGATTCTCCCTGCATATATCCACCCAGTAAACCTGCTCCTCCAACAATCGCGGCGGCGGCAATAGGCATATTATTCTCCCTTAATCAAAACATCATCCACTTTAGACGCGTCTTTCTCGTCAGTAGCATGGATACAAAACCAAACACAATCTGTAATAGCCTTAACTCCATGAGTCAAGCCTTCCTTAATCTCGATACACGCTGGCGCATCAACAATATCAATCTCATCACCACGCAACACAGCAACTTTACCTTTTGCCAAGATAGACAAATGACTGTAATTGTGGGTGTGCTTTAGGATAGCCTCACCCGCATTAAATGCCATTTCCTTGGCATACAGTCCATCACTAAAGTGGTGCGTAATCATGCTGTGCGTTTCCACATATAGACAACGACATAAGGCATTAAGTTAGCATTTGTTGCGGTTGAACCTTCTGTACTATTTGATACAGTAATACCAGTTGTTTTAGTTCCAGTTGAACCCGCATTTTGTACGCCATAACCATAACCACCCTCACTTACAAGAACACCATTAGTTAAAACAGAGTGGAAGTGTCCAGGGTCTGTTACAGTTGCTGTATGCGTATGGCTAACAAGCGTTGCATTTTTAGAACCACCAGTATTGCCAACTGTGCTGAATGTTGCATCACCACTATCCAAGCCAACCATGACCTTACCTGCACCAAATGCTGTCCAAGTACCAAAACCTAGCAAAGTAGCAGGGTTAGTGCTAGATGTGGCATTTGAGTAGATAGAGCCAACAGGATACAAAGTCTGCAAAACAGCCTGTACAAAGGCAGTAGTCGCTAACTTAGTAGAACTGTCTGATGAACTCTGAGTGGTTGCTACAGTACCAGTTGGCAATGTAGGAGTACCTGTAAAGGTAGGGCTTGCTAAGTCAGCCTTGGTAGCAATGGAAGTAGAGATACTGTTAAATTCAGTATCAATCTCAGTACCCTTAACAATCTTTAAGGCGTTACCAGAAGAAAGACTATCCTTACTGGCAAAATTGGTTGCTTTTGTGTAATCTGTCATGACAGTTCCTTAATAAATCTTGCCTTCTTTGGCAAATATCTCAATCTTTTGAATACTCAACGGGTAAGTATTGATGTCTGCCTCATAACCAGTTTGAACAACCTTGCCCGAACCAGTTGGGTAAACACTCAATGTCTGCAAAACCACACCACCAGTGTAATTTGCCACCACAGTAGCATTTTCTCCATATTCGGCTATACCATAATATGAAGCAGTTTGAGTAGGAATTTTAGCCGACTGTGAGTAATAATTACCAGTAAAGTCGTAACCCCACTTAAAAGTTACATACTGATTGCTACCACCAATCACCACAGTTCTTAGTTTTTTCAGAATAGTCGTAGCGGATGGTGTGCCAAGGTCAGTATGGTTCGTAAAATACTGGAAACGATATGAAGATGTATCATCGTTATAACCAGAATAGGTAGCAAGATAGCCGCTTTTGCCAATATACAAAGTACCATCTTGCTTTGTTAACAAGAATTTAGGTTCAATAGAATCCCAAGTTGTAACCCTTGCAGAACCATCTTGCAAAGTGCCTTTCATATCAAAGCAGTAAACCGACTTCAATACTGGCAAAGTCAACAAGTAAAAGGCTTCTTTACTGTTATATACAGACTTAATAGTAGGTAAAGACTCGCTTGCAATGGCTGTAATCAAATCATTACGCACATTCTTAGACAAGTCACGCAATGGCATAGACTTCTCTTGGATAGTCCTTAAAGCACTACGTACACCCGTGGCAGACAAGAAAATCAGATCAGTTCCCGTGTAAGCCAAGGAATCTCTAGCCACACAGCCAATTCCTGTGACTACATCCTGTAAAGTCATTGTTGATGGAGTTGTTGCGCCTTGGTAAACAAGAATGTTGTTCTTGCCAAAAATAAACAAAAATCCATTGTGTGCGCCCAAAGCGACAATTACATCTCCACCTTTAGGCCAAACAGTAGTAGTATCTAAAGTTCCAGCAGTTCCTGTACTCCATTTGTTTGCCAACTTTGTATCACACCATTGAACAGTTAACTTGTCTGATGAGACATCGGCTGTCCAAAGCCTTCCATAGGCACTTAAAGCCGTGTTAGCCAACTGAGCAGTACCTGCATAGCCAGTTAACTCACTAATGCGTCTAAACGTGGTTGTAGACAGGCTAGGATCAAACACCAAAGGATCATGTCCTGACTGGAACAAGTAAAGTGCGCCAGCCAAAGAAACCATTTGCCAATTGCTTGCAGTAATAGTCGGGGCAGTACCCCCGCCCCCATAGGTCAGGGTAACAATGGTTGAGCCACTTAACTTATACAGTTTATTGTTGCCAGCCATGATGGTGTAAGAGGTAGCATCAGCAGTCACTACTTCACCAATAGAGGCAATGTCATTGGTAGACAAATCAGTATTCAAAGCAGAATTGACTTTTGTCCAACCTTTTCTAGCACCAATACGACCATACTGGTCAATTACACAATTATTGGCAATAAGCGCAAATCCACTAGCCAAGTCCAAGGATGAATCTTGGGTGTTTAGCCCATAGAAGCCTGGGGCTGTAATCGAGTAGGCTTGTACTGCTTCTGCCATCAGACAGCCTCAAATGTGTCGTTTTCAGGCGATCTAGCCAATTCCAAAGCAATCAGATCAGACATACATGACTTGTATAGCGCATAAGCCTCTGAAGAGGTTAATCCACCATCTTCACCACGCTCCACCAATGCTCTAGCAAATGCGCCCAAAACAATAGGTTCTTTTGCCAATAAAGTGGTAGATGTATCAGTTGTAAAGTCTGCTTCAGGAACAATTAGGCTGAAACGGATGTTATACACAGCATCAGGAACAGGCCAGAAATTGACTTTAATATCGCCATTTGTATCTACACCCTTAATGGAATAGTACATTGGCAAACCCTTTGTAGGGGTAGGTGTTGTGTAGTAGAACGAATCGTAATTAGCATGAGACAAAGGTGTCAACTCATAAAAACTGGTGGTGTTAATCACATCCATAGTCTTATAACGAACACCAGCACCAGTAATGCTATATGGGCCAGTTGTATTGGCAATAGTGTTTACAGTAATTGGGGTATTGAAAGCATCCCAATCGTAGGCATCAGAGACTTGACGTTTGGCATCATTGATGTACTTGCCAACAAGGTTTGAGACTGTATTTTCGGCAACAGTAGAAACTTCTGGTTCACGCATACGAACCAAAACATCGTTAACCAAATCTAGATAGGTAGGTAATGCCATTACTTCTTCCCTTTATTTCTCGCAGAAATCGCTTTTGCTTTTGCCTTTGCGTCAGCCTTGGAGGAAGCCCCCCATGCCTTAAGAGAAAGAAGCAGTCTTGTCGGTTCACCATTCTTGTACTCAGGGCCATTTGCATTACCCATTCGAGCCAAGAAACTTGCCCTACGGGGATTATCCCCTGATTTAACTGGAGGTTTCAAGTCTCCACCAGTTGTCGCATTATATGATGCTCTGCCCTTTTCGTTCAACCCTCCTTTAGGGTTTTTACCTTCGGAGCGTTGCCAAGCGGGAGTTTTCATCACTTCACCTTTTTTGTCTTCTTCGCTGTTTTAGCAGAATCAATAAAGTCTTGCTTAGTTGGCGCACCTTTGCTACCAACCTTACGCATCTTTTCGCCAGAGCCAGCCTTAATCCTTGCTTGTTTAGCATGGATATTGGCATAGAGTCCTTGCTTAGTAGCCACTTTTCTTCTTCTTTGGCTTGCTCATGCCAGCCTCAGACATAGCAATGGCAACGGCTTGCTTTTGTGACTTGACCACAGGGCCTTTCTTAGAGCCTGAGTGCAGTTTGCCAGCACCATACTCTTTCATCACTTTAGACACTTTCTTGGCGGCAGGGGACTTCATCTTCATGGATACTCCTTAGATAAGTTCTGTTACAGAAACAGTTGAAGTGGTAATAGTTGCATCTTTGATAAATGCAATCTTTTGACCAGGCGTGACTTTGACGATTTCTACACAATTTTGTGGGATCATTGCTGAAGTTGTAATGCTTGCTGTTGGGCTAGTACCAATTGCATAGTGGCAATGTCCTTGAGCGCAAGCAATACGAATCATTGTGGTGTTTGCACCAAAAGCGGTCATCTGAACACTACTTGTAGTGACTGTTGCTACTTGAGACGTGCCATTGCTTGCCACGCCATAGGCAACTTGGTTTGGGTCTAATTGAAAGGTACTCATTACTTTTCCTTATTGAAGGGTGAGTTGATACAGGGTGTTTTGGTACAAAGCAACGATTTCATCAATCTTGTTTTGCAAAGCAGTCTCAGTACGAGGAACAATCTGTTGGCGATTCGCCTCAATCCATTCCATTTGCTGACGTAGAACCTCAGACACAGTACCTTTGTACTTGTTGTTTACATAAGGAATGTCCAAACGGATGGCATAGCGACCCATAAACTGTTGGGCAAAGTCGTCTGCCAAAGGAATGATGCCTTCATAGAACTCATTGAGAGTCTTATGTTCAGCAAAAGATAGGGTTTTTAGATGGATGCGATGGGTGATTTCTCTAGCAAGAAACAGAGTTCCTACAAACTCACCCGCTGTATTATTCATACCTACAAATTTATTATCCATTGCCATACTTATTCCTTAGTAATTGGGCCACCTGATTTCCATGCGTCACAGGTGCGCTTGGCGGCACAAGTAAAGTGGAAAAGTTCACAAAATCCTAGATTTGCCGCATCAATAAACTGCTGATCGTAGGACAACTCTTTTTCAGAAGTATTCATTGCTTCTAAGCCACCCTTGATGCACTCCATCATCTTTGGAGTCTGGATAAATGCGGCACAGTTGCCACAACGCATATCCATAATATCTTTGGTAGGGGCTTTGTACATCTTGGCTTTCTTCAGCCAAAACGCATGATTAGGGTCATTTGGGTTAGGAGGGCCATATCCATACTCTTTGAAAGCATGGTTTCTATTCTTTAGATTAGTGGAAACATCCTGAGTTGCCACAGGACAAACCGACCCTGACAACATTCCTTGTTTCATCTTAAGAACTTTCCACCCAAAAAGGTAATAAAACCACCAATAATTGATGCTATCGTCATGCCCATCCAAAATCCACCTTTGGATTTGTTTGCAAGTTCAAGCAAAGCACGAACATCTTTGCCCAACTGATGAACTTCAATCTGCAAAGACTCAACCTGAGCCTCTAGTTTGCCAAAATCTCTAGCATCAATGTCACTCATAATTGTTCCTTACGGGGTCTGCCCATAGGTTTTTTTAACGTGATTGTCTGCCTTGTTCCATTTTCTTTGACATCTTCAACAACAATTGATGTGTCCACAAAATCATATTCATGGTGTTCCATCATTGCATCAACGTCATGTTGCGCTGTGAATTCAACCACAGTTCCGCTACGTTTACATTTGAACAAAGCCATTTAAATTCCTAAATAGAAAAGGGGGACTAGCCCCCTTCTCTTATACGATCAAACGACCGACAACAATGCGAATCTTAGTAGATGCTAAGTCAACAGTTGAGCCTGATTCGTTCTGAACACGTAAAGAAACCACATCGGCGGCACTTACATATCCAGTAACAGTCAAACCTACTTCGCTGACAGCGAAAGATACACCTAACACCATATCGCCCAAAGCAACGCCTGGGACAGCAACAGTATCGGTTTCACCTGCGGCATCAACTAAAGAGCCAGCATCTAGGGTTGCAGTAACAACCCATGTATCACTAAACATTCCACGGAATTGATCGTTTCCTCTGCGCGAGGTAACTGAGGTAGCGGCGGCCATAATTTTCTCCTAATTAGTTAAAAAAGTCCCCCCACCACTAGGGCAGGGGGCGCAACTGCAATTAGGCTGGAACTGCCAAGGCAAATGCAGATGAGGACTTAGCCGCACCAACAGTAGCCGCTGTACGCAATGCCTGAACGCCATACAGAGTGTCAGAAGTAAACAATGTACCGAGGTACTCTTGTTTGTACTGAGTCTGTGCACGAACTGCTTGTTGTTCCACAAGAACCATAGACTCTTTGTGACCCATCAAAGCAATGCGGTCAGTTTGTGAACTGCCATAGCCTGTGTCAGCGTTAGAGGAAACAAACACGGGGATGCCGTACAAGTTACCGATTTCGCCATTGCGGATTGCATCGCCATTACCAACAAATGCTTGTTCGGTATAACGAGCCAAGCCCATCAATGTATTGCGGCTTGAGGGTGGGATCAAGAAGAAACGACCATCCATAGGAGTGTCATTGTCATCAAGGCGTTGGATAGTGCGGCGAATAGCGGCATCAGTCAAAGCAGAAGCGTTTGAAGATGAACTGTTATAAGCAGTAGTTCCGTCACCACCAATGTATGCCTTGGTAGAAGCGGCAGAAGTTGCATAGTCGTCAGTACCAACTGTTGCACCATTGAAGGCACGACCCAATTGAACCAAATCTGTATCAACTTGTTTAGCCAAAGCGTAACCTGCGTCACCTGTGTAGAAGTTACGGAGGCTGTTTAATGCCTGTGCTTCTACGATGTCTTCGATCAAGCGGCTGTACTCATAGTGCTTGTTGATAGACACTTGGACTTCTGATTCGGTGTTAACGATCAGGGTAACTGCGTTTGTTGCGCCTTTAGCAGAAG
>Ga0209191_1002452_pt1 | contig 11497 bp, 10 predicted proteins | sample S_130626_EF_Meta_FD_187320 | JGI IMG/M metagenome (GOLD analysis project Ga0209191, IMG submission 187320) | Freshwater microbial communities from Lake Simoncouche, Canada to study carbon cycling - S_130626_EF_MetaG (SPAdes) (version 2) | ecosystem: Environmental > Aquatic > Freshwater > Lake ... | reverse complement strand
CACACGTTTAGTGTTTCCCGTTTAACTCTATTGCATTGCAATAAAGCACCAATACCATTTCATTCTAGCTCATAGATTGTCAAAAACTGCTTTCAGAGTGAAAAAAGCCTATAATTTAGGCTCTAGGAGTAAAGATTCATGACAGCATTAGACAGGCACCCTGAAAAAAACCTGATTCGTTTGCAGCTCAGCCAAAACTCGGTATTAAAAAGCTTGGATTCAGTAGCAATGGTTGATTTAGAGCGCCATTTAGTCATCTCAGACCTCAAAAAATCAGAAATTCTCCTCCATCAAGGGGATCATCAAATGGAGCAATATTTTGTGCTCGATGGGATCTTGAAGCGAATGGTCTCTAGTGCAGATGCAAAAGAGATGATTCTGCGCTTTGCGATAGAAAAAGATATTGAAACGAGCTATGCAGCTTGGCGCCTTAAGACAGCAGCCCCCTACAGTATTGCTTGCGTTACCAAGACCCGCGTAGCGCGGATGCCCCTCAAGAAATGGGCGGAGTTTTTAGATGCCCATAAGTCTTTAAAAGAGAGTTTTGAGTTTGAAGTGATGCGCTTAATGAGCGAAATCATGGCCCACACTATCACCTTACATATGCTTGATGCGCCAGGCCGTGTAGAGCGTTTCTTACGAAAATATGAGCACTTATTCGAGTTACTCCCAAAAAAAGAGCTGGCCGCATATCTTAATCTGTCCCCGGAGACTTTAAGTCGTCTAAAAACAAAGCATAAAGAGCTTTTTATCTAACTAGCAAGCCTAGTTACCTCTAGAATTCTGGGGAAATTGACCGAAGTCAATGATGATTCCCATCCTCACGCTTAAGATTTGAATCACCCTCAACGGGGTATTTCAATTTACCCATGGCACTACTAATAACTTAATTGGAGACAGTTAGCGAAAGCTAAATTGCGCTGAACACACTTTGCGTTTGGGCGATGTAGTTAACTATACAAATTCTATGACAACAGACAATCAAAATACACAAGTTATTGATGGCTTTCATCTCGTCATTGACGCTTTAAAAGCAAATGACCTAGACACCATTTTTGGTCTTGTTGGTATTCCGATTACCGACTTATGTCGCTTGGCGCAAGCAGAAGGATTACGCTTCATTGGTTTTCGTCACGAACAGCATGCTGGTAATGCTGCAGCGATCGCAGGCTACATGACTCAAAAGCCTGGTATTTGTATGACTGTGTCTGCACCGGGTTTCTTGAACGGTTTAACAGCATTAGCAAATGCGACCGTGAACTGTTTCCCAATGATTTTGATTTCTGGCTCAAGTGAGCGCGAGATCGTTGACTTGCAGCAGGGTGACTACGAAGAGATGGACCAGCTCAACATCGCTAAACCTTTCTGTAAAGCGTCGTATCGTATTAATCGGATTGAAGATATTGGCATAGGCTTTGCCCGTGCGATTCGTTCAGCAGTTTCTGGTCGCCCAGGTGGAGTGTATTTAGACTTGCCAGCGCAGTTGCTTGCTCAAACCATGCCAGTTGAAGAAGCCAAGAAGTCCATCTTCAAGGTAATTGACCCAGTTCCGCGTCAAATTCCTGCACCTGATGCTGTAGAGCGCGCATTGAATGTATTAAAGGGCGCCAAGCGCCCATTAATTCTTTTGGGTAAAGGTGCTGCTTATGCGCAATCTGATAAAGAGATCCGTGACTTGATCGAGAAGTCTGGTATTCCTTACCTGCCAATGTCGATGGCAAAAGGTTTATTGCCAGATGATCATCCGCAAACTGCATCTCCAGCCCGCTCGTTTGTTTTGGCAGAGGCTGACACAGTCTTGTTAATTGGTGCCCGCTTAAACTGGTTATTGGCTCATGGAAAGGGCAAGACCTGGGGCAAGGAGCCTAAGAAATTTATCCAGATCGATATTCAGGCAAACGAAGTAGATAGCAACGTACAAATCACCGCGCCATTGATAGGTGACATTGGTTCATGCGTTGGTGAGCTGTTAAAAGGTATTGACTCTGTGCCAAAGCCAAGTGCTGTATGGCTTGATGCTATTAAAGACAAAAAAGATAAGAATATTACGAAGCTGGAAGAAGCATTAGCTAAAGAAGTTTCACCGATGAACTTTCATGGCGCCTTACGGGCTGTGCGTAATGTGATCGAGAAAAACCCGGATGTGAACTTGGTAAACGAAGGTGCTAATACCCTCGACTTTTGCCGCTCCATCGTGAATATGTATAAACCCCGCAAACGTTTTGACTCCGGCACCTGGGGCATTATGGGAATTGGTATGGGCTATGCGATTGGTGCTTCGGTTATCAGTGGCTTGCCAACCGTAGCAGTAGAGGGTGATAGCGCTTTTGGCTTTAGCGGCATGGAGTTAGAAACAATTTGCCGTTACAACCTGCCCATTACCACGGTGGTTTTCAATAACAACGGCGTGTACCGCGGTACCGATGTAAACCCAACTGGTGGCGCAGATGTTGCCCCCACCGTCTTTGTGAAGAATGCACGTTACGATAAAATGATTGAGGCCTTTGGTGGTGTTGGTTATTACGTAACTACACCAGCTGAGTTAGAGGCTGCCTTAACGAAAGCAATTGCTGAGGGTAAGCCTGCGCTAATCAATGCAGTGATTGATGAAACTGCTGGTACAGAAAGTGGACGTTTAACCAACTTGAACCCATCCACTGCGGCTGGAAAGAAATAAGCAGCTATTTAAAAGCAAAAGCAAAAGTAAATATTTTTTTAGACTGAATTAAGTAGCAAACAAGAAACACTTAAGGAGAAGCAAGCATGACTAAACCATTAGATGGTATTCGCATAATCGATTTCACACACGTACAAGCAGGGCCTGCATGTACGCAGTTGCTGGGCTTTTATGGCGCAGACGTCATTAAGGTTGAGCGTCCAGGATCTGGTGATGTAACCCGTAGCCAGTTACGTGATATTCCTGGCGCAGATGCTTTGTACTTTACTATGCTCAACGGTAATAAGCGCTCTTTGACTTTAGATACTAAGACTCAAGAAGGTAAAGAAGTTTTAGAGAAGATGATCAAGGTTTCTGATGTGATGGTTGAGAACTTTGGTCCTGGTGCTTTGGATCGTATGGGCTTCTCTTGGAAGCGTATTCAAGAGTTGAACCCAAAAATGATATTAGCTTCTGTTAAAGGCTTTAGCGATGGCCACTCATACGAAGACTTAAAGGTGTATGAGAACGTTGCGCAGTGTGCTGGCGGCGCCGCTTCTACAACTGGTTTTTGGGATGGTCCTCCGACAGTTTCTGCCGCCGCTTTGGGCGATAGCAACACTGGTATGCATTTGGCGATTGGTATTTTGACTGCATTGATGCAGCGTCAAAAAACTGGCAAAGGTCAAAAAGTATCTTGCTCAATGCAAGATGCGGTATTGAACTTATGCCGCGTGAAGTTACGCGATCAACAGCGTTTGGATAAAATTGGCTACCTCGAAGAGTATCCACAGTATCCGCACGGCACATTCTCTGACGTAGTTCCCCGTGGCGGTAACGCTGGCGGTGGCGGTCAGCCAGGCTGGGTGCTGAAATGTAAGGGTTGGGAAACAGATCCCAATGCCTACATCTACTTCACTATTCAAGGTCACGCCTGGGAGCCAATCACTAAGGCTCTTGGCAAACCAGAATGGGCGACTGATCCAGCCTACATGACTGCTGAAGCTCGCCAAGACAAGATTTTTGATATCTTTGCAACGATTGAAGATTGGCTCAAAGACAAGACTAAGTACGAAGCTGTGGACATTCTTCGCAAGTTCGATATTCCATGCGCCCCAGTTCTCTCCATGAAAGAATTGGCAGCATCACCAGACTTACGTAAGAGTGGCTCTATTGTTGAAGTTGATCATAAAGTACGCGGTAAGTATTTGACAATTGGTAGCCCAATCAAGTTCTCTGATTTGGAGGTCGAAGTGAAGCCATCACCAGTTTTAGGGGAGCATACCGATGAAGTATTGACTGATCTTGGCTACAGTGCAGATGATATTGCGAAGTTGCATGCTGCTAAAGCAGTTTAGTCACAACAAGTAGCATTTGTTTTGTTTCAAAGGCGCTCTTAGTGAGCGCCTTTTTTATTCCCTGCCGTTTAGAAACGCCCTTAGACTACGCATATGAAAACAACTGTAGATTTATCTCAATTAGTAGGCTGTGTTGGTGATGCGATTATCGTTGTTGATGCTCATGAAAAGATTGTTCTTTGGAATGCAGCAGCCACCAGAATTTTTGGTTATTCAGAAGATGAGGCGCTAGGTAATTCCTTAGATTTAATTATTCCTGAACGCCATCGTCAAAGACACAATGAGGGTTGCCGCAAGTCTATGGATACTGGCATCACTCGTTACGGCACTTCATTATTAAAGGTGCCAGCCCTTCACCAGAGTGGCAGCATGATTTCAATAGCATTCACAGTCGGCATGCTTTTTGATGAGAGTCAGAAGGTAAATGGGATCGTTGCAGTCATTCGGGATGAAACCGAGCGCTTCGCTGAAGAAAGGGTCCTCAAAAAGCGCATTTCTGAACTTGAGGGCTCTCAAGCGGCAGTTTAAGACCGATAACTGGGATTTAACCCCCTTTTATGGGTGAAATACGGCGAATTCTGAGTTGCTGGTTTCGGAATAATTCCTCGCTGGTAAAATTAGACCGATTCAAAATTTCAATATTATTAGGACTTTAATCATGGCAAAAGCATTAGAGGGGGTGAAAATCCTCGACTTTACCCACGTTCAATCGGGCCCAACTTGTACTCAGCTACTCGCCTGGTTCGGTGCAGATGTTATCAAAGTCGAAAAATCAGGTGAGGGTGATGCAACTCGCGGTCAATTGCGCGATATACCCGATGCTGATAGTTTGTATTTCACGATGCTGAACCATAACAAGCGTTCGATTACGGTTAATACCAAAACTCCTCGCGGTAAGGAAATTTTAGAGCGCCTAATTAAGGAGTGCGATGTTCTCGTTGAGAACTTTGCACCTGGTGCATTAGATCGCATGGGGTTTTCTTGGGAGCGCATTCAAGAACTCAACCCAATGATGATTTTGGCTTCAGTCAAAGGATTCGGCCCCGGTCCTTACGAGGATTGCAAGGTTTATGAAAACGTTGCGCAATGTGCTGGTGGTTCGGCATCAACTACTGGTTTTGATGATGGCCCTCCGATGGTTACCGGCGCCCAAATTGGCGACAGTGGAACCGGTTTACATTTGGCGCTAGGTATCGTGACAGCGCTGTATCAACGAACACACTCTGGCCGCGGTCAAAAAGTATTGGCAGCAATGCAAGATGCCGTATTGAACTTGTGCCGTGTGAAGTTGCGTGATCAACAGCGTTTGGAGCGTAACGGTGTCATGCAAGAGTATCCACAGTTTCCCAATGGTAAATTCGGTGATGCTGTTCCGCGTGCTGGTAATGCCTCTGGAGGCGGTCAGCCTGGTTGGATTCTGAAGTGCAAAGGCTGGGAGCAAGATCCAAATTCATACATTTATGTCGTGGTTCAGGCTCCAGTATGGGAAGCTATTTGTAAGGTAATTGGTCGTGAAGACTGGATTACTGATCAGAACTATGCTTCTGCAATGGCTCGCTTACCCCGTCTCATGGAAATCTTTGCAGAGATCGAAAAGTGGACATCCAAATTGTCGAAGTTTGAGGCGATGGATATCTTGAATAAATACGACATTCCATGTGGTCCAATTTTATCTATGAAAGAAATTGCAGAAGAGCCTTCATTGCGCGCCACGGGCACTGTCGTTGAAGTAGATCATCCAATTCGCGGCAAGTATCTCACCGTTGGTAATCCAATCAAGCTCTCTGATAGCCAAACCGATGTAACGCGTTCACCACTACTTGGCGAGCATACGGATGAGATTCTCAGTGAACTTGGCTTTACTACTGATGAATTGATTGCACTTCGTCATGATAAAGTGATCTAAGATGCGGATTGCGTTGATTGGAAGTGCGGATTTTGGTAAGGCAGCCTTAGAGGCTTTTTTAGATCGTGGCGATGAAGTGGTTACTGTTTTTTGTCCGCCAGACAACCCGAAATCCACTAAGCCTGAGGCGCTGAAAGAGGCTGCCATTGCAAGGGGCTTAACTCCTTTGCAATTTGCCTCTCTCAAAGGCCCTGAGGCAGCGCAAGCGATGATTGATAGCAAGGTTGATATTTGTGTCATGGCCTATGTATTGCAGTTTGTACCTCAAGAGCTTTGCAAAATTCCGAAGCACGGTTCGATCCAGTACCACCCATCACTGCTGCCAAAATATCGCGGTCCTAGTGCGATTAACTGGGCGATTGCATTGGGCGAAGAGAAAACAGGATTAACCATCTTCCGACCATCTGATGGCTTGGATGAAGGCAAAATCATCTTACAAAAAGAAGTGGCAATTGCGCCGGATGACACCTTAGGTAAAGTCTACTTCGATCGCTTGTTCCCACTAGGCGTCAAAGCGCTGCTTGAAGCTGCTGATCTAGTGCTGGCTAACAAACACCAAGAGTTAGTGCAAGATGAGTCACAGGCAAACTATGAAGGTTGGTTTGAAGTGGGTGCCGCTCAAATTCATTGGGCAACCCACATCACTCAAATCTATAACTTAATTCGAGCATCTAATCCTGCTCCTGGAGCATGGACTAAGTTTGGTGAGCAAAAGGTACAGATCTATGATTGTCACAAGCATGTAGCTGCTACTTTTAGTGCTGTTAAAGGCAAGCCTGGTGAAGTTACCCAAATTACCTTAGATTCATTCTTTGTTGCCTGTCATGGCGGACAGATTGAAGTTCTTAAAGCTAAAGGCTCTGCTGGAAAAATAACTGGGGCTGAATTGGCTAAAGAATTGAATCTGAAAGTAGGTCAGATTTTCACGCTGTAACTCAAAAACTAGAATTAAATTTCTAGGTTATCGATTAAGCGTGTCTTTCCTAACTTGGCAGCCGTCAGAATTACCAGTGGTTCCTCAGCCTGTAGGCTTTCATTAGTAGCAGGTGATAAATCACTTTGTTGGCGAATAGCAATGTAGTCCGGCTTCCAGCCACGACTAACAAGCATGTCAATAGCTATCCTCTCGATTTCCTTGAGTGCATGTGTATTACGCTCACTTAAATCAAGCACGCGTGTGCGAATTTCTCTCAGGACTTTTTGTAACTCAGGTGCCTCTACACGCTCCTCCGTTGAGAGGAACCCATTGCGAGATGAGAGAGCAAGACCATCTTCCGCGCGAATTGTTTCCCCAGGAATAATATCTACTGGTAGAGCAAATTGTTTGGCCATTTGACGAATGATCATCAGCTGCTGGTAATCTTTTTTCCCGAAGACTGCCACCTTAGGTTGAACGCAGGAAAGGAGCTTAAGTACTACGGTGCAGACACCTTTAAAGAAGCCAGGGCGGAACTCACCTTCGAGAATATCGCCTAGTTGTTGCGGTGGATCCACTCGGTACTCTTGGGGTTGTGGATAAAGGTCTCGCTCGGTTGGCGCAAACAATACGTATACACCTTCCTTTTCTAGCTTATCGATGTCCGCTTGCATGGTGCGGGGGTAGCTATCAAAATCCTCGTTAGGACCAAACTGTAATCGGTTTACGAAGATGCTAGCTACAACCGGATCGCCATGTTGCCTTGCAAGGCGCATTAAGGATAGGTGGCCCTCATGGAGGTTACCCATGGTTGGCACAAAAGAAGCGCGATTTTGTCCACGCAAATGGTCGCGCAACTCTCGTATATCGCTAATAATTTTCATGCAATAGGGGTATAGGCGAGTCGCACATAGATTGGTGCGTATGGCTCCGCCTGAGTGATCTCAATTAATGCTTCACGTGATAGTTCTAGCATTGCAATAAAATTGACAATTACGATTGAAATCCCTTTGCCGGAATTAATTGCATCTTCAAATAGTTCACCGAATTCTATAAAGCGGGCATTTTGCAGACGGCGTAAAATACGCGTCATGAAATCACGCACTGACAACTCTTCGCGAGAAATGGTGTGGTGTTGATTGAGTTTTGCGCGGTGAAGTACATCGCGCCAAGCCATTTGAAGATCATCTTGATTAACATCTGGCCATGTCACTGCAACAGTGGTGTCTATGTAACCGTGGGCGATTTGAAAATCACGACCTTGTTGCGGAATTTGATCAAGCTCCTGGGCGGCCAATTTCATGCGCTCGTATTCTAAGAGTCGGCGAACGAGTTCTGCTCGTGGATCATCAACCTCTTCATCGCTATCCGCTTTTTTCATTGGCAAGAGCATGCGAGATTTAATTTCAATTAACATCGCTGCCATTAAAAGATATTCAGCGGCGAGTTCTAAATTGGTATGGCGGATTTGATCGATATAGCTCAGGTATTGTTGAGTCACCTGCGCCATGGGAATGTCCAGTACATTGAAATTTTGCTTACGGATTAGGTAGAGCAAAAGATCGAGAGGACCTTCAAATGCTTCTAAGAAAACTTCTAGAGCATCCGGCGGAATATAAAGATCGGTTGGGAGCTTAAATAAGGGCTCACCATATAACTTTGCAAAAGCAGAGGACATTCCATCTGTGACGGACGGGGTGCTATCAAGCAAGCCAGACATGGGCTGTGCGCTTGGCTCAGTTCCCAACTCAGTCATTCGAGTAAACGTAAGCTCTTTGCTTTAATTTAGCGGCCTTGGCGCGGCGCTGATCTTCAGTGCTTAAAGGTTCTTGATCCCAAAGGAGCGCGCGACCGGCCTGCTGCCCCGCTTCGAGATGCGGTTGCTCGGATTTAAGTTCACTTAAAAACTGAGTGAATTCAGAAGTATATCTAGCCATCATATTTCCTAAAATTCTTAATTAATTCAATAACTTGTAAAAATTACTACGTGGCAGCTATCTGCCTAGTCCATCATTATTAACGATTTTTCCTACAAACCTCCCGACTTTTTGGCTTATTCCAAGAAAAAGCGTTTTGAGGTGATTTTGCTTATAGGTTTGCGGCTAGTAAAGCCTCGATTTGCGGGGCTTCAACGCGAGTCATGAGGTGTTTATAAGGTTTGATCGGGTTTTGGCTCGAGAGAGGTGTTTTAACGTCATTCCAGCACATCGCAGGTACAGAGAGGAATTCTTCAACGCCTGCAGTTACTTGCGGCAATACTGGCTTGAGGTAGAGACTGAGCAGACGGAAAGCTTCTAAGGTCACGCTGCAGACTCTTTGTAAGTCAGATTCACGTTCTGGGTCTTTGGCGATTTCCCACGGCTTGTTTTCATCGACAAAGCCATTAACCTTATCTGCCAATTCCATAATGGTGCGCAATGCTTTGGCGTATTCACGAGCCTCATAAAGCATGGCAATTTTTTCACTGGCTGTTGCAATGTCACCAAGCAGAGGATTATTCATTGCTTCATCAGAAACAATGCCGCCAAAACGCTTCACTAGGAATCCAGCACTGCGGCTTGCGATGTTGATGTATTTACCTAAAAGGTCACTGTTTACTCTGGCGACAAAGTCTTGAAGATTGAGATCCAAATCTTCCATACTGTCATTCAATTTCGTTGCAAAGTAATAACGGAACCATTCTGGATTAAACCCAGATTCAATCACGCTATGTGCAGAAATTAAAGTGCCACGCGACTTACTCATCTTTTCACCATCAACCGTAAGAAAGCCATGAGCAAATACATTGGTTGGCGTGCGGTAACCAGCAAAGTGCAAGGTTGCCGGCCAAAAAAGCGTATGAAAATACAAAATATCTTTACCGATGAAATGGTACTGCTCAGTAGTGGTGTCTGGTCTCACCCATTCCTCAAAGTTCAAGCCTTTGCTTTGGCAGTAGTTGAGGAAGCTGGCGTAATAGCCAATGGGAGCATCAAGCCAGACATAAAAATACTTTCCCGGAGCATCTGGGATTTCAAAGCCAAAGTAGGGCGCATCTCGAGAAATGTCCCAGTCTCCAAGCTTGCTATCTCCTGGCTGCCCAACCCACTCCTTCATTTTGTTGCGTGCTTCAGGTTGCAATGGAGTTCTGACTTGAGTCCAGTCGCGTAAGAACGTTTCACAGCGAGGATCGGACAGCTTAAAGAAGTAATGGTCGGAAACTTTTTTGATTGGTGTTGCACCACTCACCACTGAGAAAGGATTCTTTAAATCGGTTGGCAAGTAGGTTGCTCCGCACTTTTCACAAGAGTCGCCATACTGATCTTTAGCGCCACACTTAGGGCAATCGCCCTTAATGAAGCGATCCGGCAGGAACATTTCTTTAACAGGATCGTAGGCTTGTTCAATCGCCCGTTTTTCAATCAAGCCAGCATCACGTAGCTTGAGATAGATACTTTGAGAGAGAGTTTCATTCTCAGGGCTATCTGTGGTGTAGTAGTTATCGAAGGAAATCAAAAAGTCATCGAAATCACGCTTGTGTTCTTTCCAAACATTGGCAATAAGTTCTTTAGGGGTGATGCCCTCTTTTTCGGCGCGTAACATAATGGGCGTTCCGTGGGTGTCATCGGCGCCAACGTAATGAACCTCATGACCACGCATTCTTTGAAAGCGGACCCAAATATCCGTCTGGACGTATTCCACCAAATGCCCAATATGAATCTGGCCATTGGCGTAAGGTAGGGCGGAGGTAACTAGCAGGCGACGTTTGGAGCTACTCATGAAATACGGACTTAAATAGAAATACATTCAACAAATGGGAATACGAGATTATGGGGCTTGAGCCTCTACTTCAGCACCAATTTTAGTCTGCGGTTAAAGTAAACACCGATTCGAACCTAATTTAAGAGATGTTTTATGGCTTCACCCCACAATATTGAGATGTCTAGCGCTTCGGTGCCCTTAGTGCATGAGGTGCAGATCATGGATGAAGCTGGGCGCATAAAGACCGCTCATATCCCCGGTGAGCGACCTTTAACTATCTATCTAGATAAACGCGAGGTCGTTACTTTGATGACGCTAGGTAGCGCCCCAGAGGCTTTAGTACTGGGCTACTTACGTAATCAACGATTGGTAGAGTCACCAGACGACATTGCTAGTATTCAGGTGGACTGGGAGACAGATTCGGCGGCGGTGAAGACCCATCGTAGTACCGTGGATATCGATGCACTCACCAGCAAACGAGTTGTGACCACTGGTTGCGGCCAAGGAACGATGTTTGGGGGCCTGATTGAGGAAATGTCTGCGATTCGGCTTCCAGATGGGCCTAAGCTAAGCCAAGAGGCAATCGTCTCCCTCATTGATGACATCCGGACTCACGACACCATTTATAAGAAATCCGGCTCTGTACATGCTTGCGCAGTATTTGAGCGGGACGGCAAGGACAAAGTCCGCCTGCTGCACTTTATTGAGGATGTAGGGCGGCATAACGCTGTTGACTCTATCTCCGGCTTGATGTGGTTGGCAGATAAGCCTGGTAAAGACCTCATCTTCTTTACCACTGGGCGCCTGACTTCGGAGATGGTGATCAAAGGAGCCCAGATGGGCATTCCTTTCTTGATGACTCGCTCTGGCATGACCCTAATGGGTCTAGACTTAGCCCGCAAAACCAACCTCACCCTCCT
>Ga0209191_1002450_pt1 | contig 11509 bp, 10 predicted proteins | sample S_130626_EF_Meta_FD_187320 | JGI IMG/M metagenome (GOLD analysis project Ga0209191, IMG submission 187320) | Freshwater microbial communities from Lake Simoncouche, Canada to study carbon cycling - S_130626_EF_MetaG (SPAdes) (version 2) | ecosystem: Environmental > Aquatic > Freshwater > Lake ... | reverse complement strand
AACTTATCGAAGTTAAACTCGACGGAGTTAGAGTGCTTACTATTGTACGTGCTGATGGTCGGGTGGATATGTTCAGTCGCAATGGTAAAGAACTTGTTAATTTTCCGCACATTGTAGAACAGATTAGTAATGTAGTTAAGACACACGGTTCTAGTAACAACATGGATGTTGTGCTAGATGGCGAGATTATGTCGTCAAGTTTTCAAGACTTGATGAAGCAAGTACACCGCAAAGACAATGTAGAAGCAGGCGATGCTGTTCTTAACCTGTTTGACGTAATTCCGTTAGAAGAATTTGAAAAAGGTATTTGGGACAAGTCGCAGACTACTCGTAGTGACATGGTCTACTACTGGCACAAAACATATAAAGACATGTTACCTAATGTAGCAGTTGTTGGACATGAGCTTGTTGATTTGGATACCGCAGAAGGTCAACAGCGTTACAAAGAAATCAATGCTAAAGCAATCGCCGGCGGATACGAAGGCATCATGCTTAAAGATCCTGAAGCACCTTACGAATGTAAACGTAGTGTAGCATGGCTTAAACTTAAACCATTTATTGAAGTATCATTAACTGTTACTGCGGTAGAAGAAGGCACTGGTAAGAATGTTGGCAAATTAGGTGCATTGGTTTGCGAAGGCGTTGACGATGGTAAAGACATTCGTGTTAATGTAGGCAGTGGTTTGACAGATGAACAACGTGTTGTCTACTGGGACAATGCTGACAATATTATTGGTGACATTGCTGAAGTACGTGCAGATGCTATCACACAAAATCAGGACGGCACATACAGTTTGCGCTTTCCACGTTTCAAAGGTTTCCGTGGTTTTGTATCTGGTGAGAAAATTTAAAGGAAAATATGATGAATCCGTTTAGAGATCAAGAAAAGTTTATGCGGGCTTGCGGTCAAACAGTTGGCGACGAGTTTAATAAAGATCAATTTAATTTATATGTTAGTCTAATTGAAGAAGAAGCGAATGAGCTTGCTGATGCTATTCGAGCTCATGACCAGTTAGAAACACTTGACGCACTAGTTGATATTTTGGTTGTTACTATTGGTGCTATCCATAGTATGGGGTCGGATGCAGAAGGTGCTTGGAAAGAAGTTATGAGTACTAACTTTGCAAAAATTGATAAAGAAACTGGTCTAGTACGTAAGCGTGAAGATGGAAAAGTTCTCAAACCAATTGGTTGGGTTCCACCTAATCTAAAACCGTTTGTTTAAGGAATTAAAATGAGATCACATTATTGGACATGTTCAAAATTTGCAGACTGGCTTCGTGGTACCACTAAATTAAAAGCTGGTACTAGCGAAGAGTGGCACGAGTGGGAAATACGAGCTAAGACAGCATATCCTATTCGCTGGTGGATTGCTGAAGAAGGCTTAGACTATGTTCAAAAATTTATTTACTACATACCGGACCGACTAAATGACATACGCTATTATATCAATAATCGCTGGGTTTCTCACAGCCATGCTCTTACAGCCCATCCTCGAGACATACGACCGGGTAACTGGAGTGATGTTGGCAATCGCTTTCTTCCTTGTATGTTCAATGAGCTTGTGGACTTTGTGGAAATAGAACAAGCATGGCATCACTGCATATGGAGTGATGATGCTAAGACTAAATTTGATGTGCCTTGGTGGCGCAAGGGTTGGCTACGACTACGCACATGGCGCAGTCCAGAAGCTGGTATGGAATACTTGAATTGGGCAAGTGGACTTGTGGTAGACGAGAGCATGGGATCCAATCCCGATGAAAAGGGTTACGGTGAACCAACTTATCAAGCCAAGGCCGCTAAGGAAATTATACTGCTATACACATGGTGGACTACTACCTATCGCAATCGTCCAGAACCAATGGAAGCAAGTGGTTGGAGTGCTCATTGTGATGCAATGCGTGTAAAATATCCAGGCAGTTTTTTCTCTAGTCTAAACAGCAAAGATCCTGAAGATCGAAAAGCCAGCGATAAAGCTCATAAACTTATGGCTAAGATCGAAGCGGCCTATGAAAAGGAAGATGAAGAAATGATGATTCGTCTTATCAAAATCCGTGGAAGTCTTTGGACCTAATGAAAGGCGATGAAGTAACTAACATAAACGGCCGATTCGAATCAAAATACTTAAATGATTCCGAGTCGGTCTTTTCTGCCCTTAATGAAGTCAGCCCTAGTTTTTGTCTTGCCAAGTGGTATAACGTAAGCATACACATACCCACAGGCCGCACACACAGTTGTTATCATCCGCCTACGCATCAGATTCCCCTAAAGGAAATCGCCATTGATGTGTCAGCACTACACAACACCCGATATAAAAAGAATCAGCGTAAACTTATGCTGAAAGGTGAACGTCCGATCGAGTGCGGATTTTGCTGGCAAATTGAAGACAGTGGCACACAACTAAGCGACCGTGCGTATCGTAGTAAAGATGTATATGAGCCTGGACTTATTGAAGAAGCACTAACAATAGAAAATCCTAATCCACGTTATGTGGAAGTGAACTTTAACCAAGCCTGTAACTTAAAATGTAGTTACTGCTCGCCGCATTTGAGTACAGAGTGGAACAAGGAAATAGACCGGCACGGTGCATATCAGTTAGCAGATGGTAAGACACATAACGACACGCAATGGATGAAGAACCAAAACATGGTTCCCGACAACAGTTTAGACAATCCGTACTTGCTAGCTTTTTGGGAATGGTTACCGCAGATGTATCCAACACTACACACCTTTCGTATGACTGGTGGTGAACCTTTGATGGACAAGAACACGTTTCGTATGTTTGACTATGTTAAGGAATACCCAAGCGAAAAATTACACTTGAGTATTACGTCAAACTGTTGCCCACCTAAAGGGCAATGGACTAAGTTCATGACTAGTCTAAAAGAGATTACAGACAAGGATGCTATCAATCACTTTATGTTATTTTGTAGTTTAGACTCGTGGGGTGCCCAAGCAGAGTATATTCGTAACGGATTAGACTTTTGTACCTTATACACCAACATAACTGACTATTTGAAAAACAATAGCAAACACAGTCTTACCTTTATTATCACATTCAATGCCTTGAGCTATACAGGCTTTGTTAAGTACATTGAGAACATACACAAGTTAAGACAAGAATACAATACAGATAGACAGCTTATCTGGTTTGATATTCCTATGCTTAATGATCCCATGTGGATGAATCCTAAACTGCTACCAGAAATGATTCCAGAATTAGAACGTGCTTTAGAATTTATGCAAGCCAATGAAGAAGGCGAACATAATCGTTTCAAAGGATTTAAAGATTTTGAAATTAGCAAAGTACAACGCCTAATTGATTGGATACAAAAAGACGATCAGTTTGATAGAACGACGGCTATGAAGAACTTTTACCTGTTCTTTAGCCAGCATGATGAACGCAGAGGAACAAGTTTCTTAAATACTTTTCCTGAGCTAGAACAATTTTGGATAGAATGTGAAAAGACCTAACGAAACCGATTTAGAATATAAGAAGCGTGTGCTAGATGCTATAAGCCCTAGCTTCTGCGGAGCCAAGTGGTACAATGCCACTATCTGGCTGGGCTCTGGACAAACAACCAGTTGTCATCATCCACCTGCGCATAAAGCAGACATACAGATAGTCAAGTTTAATCCTAAGGCAATACACAACACTCCTCAGAAAAAAGAGGATCGCCGTAAGATGTTGGCTGGTGAACGCCCTTCAGGATGTGAGTACTGCTGGAAGATCGAAGACATGGGTGTTGATGCTGTCAGCGACCGTCCTTACAAAAGCATGACATATACCGAAGAAGAATTAAAGATTGCCAGTCAAACTCCTGTTGATGAAGATGTTGATTTACGCACATTAGAAATTGCATTTGACCGTACTTGTCAGTTTGCCTGCTCGTATTGCAACCCGGCGTTCAGTACTACATGGGTTAAAGATATCAAAAAGAACGGCCCTTACATTAACTTAGTCACGGATGGACGTGGACACTTTACCCATGTACATGAACACGACCAGCTATATGACTTTCACGAAACCAATCCATACATTGAAGCGTTCTTTGCATGGTGGGAAAGTGACTTGCATCGTACACTAACAGAGTTACGCATTACAGGCGGTGAGCCTTTGATGAGCGGGCATACTTGGAAGTTGTTTGATTGGTTTAAAGAAAACAAAAATAAGAGTACATGCCAGCTGGCCATTAATAGTAATTTAGGGTTTGGTCAAGATGTGGTACAACGTATGCTGGACAGCACCGAAGGTGTCAAGATGATGCTGTACACCAGCAATGAAAGTGTAGGCCCACATGCTGAATATATTCGTGATGGATTAGAATGGAGCCAGTGGATCAGTAACATGGAATACTTGCTCAAAGCAGAACGTATGCGTCTTAGCGTTATGATGACTATCAATGCACTATGCTTGGAAAGTTTACCTGAGATGTTAGATCAAATTATGGCTTGGAAAAGAACATATGGGCAATGGCACATTAACTTCAGTCTTAACATATTGCGTTTTCCAAGTTTCCAAAGTGCATTAACTCTGCCAGATCATATTAGACAAGCATATAACAAACGTCTTGCTGAATGGTATGCCGCTAACAAGTCTAATCCAGATCTTAATAACTTTGAAAAGAGTAATATCGAACGTTTGATAGACTACTTGGACATTGTTAAAACTCCACACGGCGAAGGTTATGTACAAGCCACAGCACAAAAAGATTTCAAACAGTTTTACGAACAATATGATGTTCGCAGAGGAAAAGATTTCCGTCAAACATTTAGCCCCATGCTTGTAGACTGGTATGAATCTATTTAATTGGTTTAAACCCAAGGATCCTGTAAAGAAATATTTTTACTTTAAAGAAGAAAAGATGGATCCTATTAGCCCTACGTTCTGTGGGGCTAAATGGTTTGAAAGTACTATATGGTTATATCAAGGAACAACTGCTAGTTGCCATCATAATCCATTCCATAAGATACAGTTGGATGCAAACGATCCTGGTTCTTTGCACAATACGCCTGTTAAATTAAAAGAACGTACAGACATGCTGACAGGCGGCAAGCCAAGTAATTGTAGTTATTGCTGGAATGCCGAAGCTAATGGAACACTGAGTGATCGTGTAATAAAAACCAACAGCGTGCCTAAAAAAATATTTACACGCTGGCTTAACAATAAACCGCTGGTGGTTACTCCTACGCTATTAGAAATTGCATTTGAACGCACTTGTAATTTAGCCTGTGCATATTGTGGGCCAAGTTTTAGTAGTAAGTGGGCAAGTGATATAAAAAGGCGCGGCCCTTATGTAAACTTGATAACAGACAGTCGTTATAATACCGACTCCAGTAATGATGTCATAGATAACGAATACAATCCATACACAGAATCATTTTTCAAATGGTGGCCAAGCATAGAACAGGATTTAAACTGTTTACGTATTACAGGTGGTGAGCCTTTGATGAGTCCGAATTTCTGGCGCTGTTTGGATATGTTTAAAAAATTTAAAGGCACACTGATAGTCAATACTAATTTGATTTGCTACAAGGACGAACTTCAGTCTCTACTGAACAAAACCCGTAAGGTAAAATTACGCATACATACCAGTATGGAAAGCAACTTGGATCAAGCTGAATATGTTAGGGATGGCTTTGATAAAACAGTATGGTTGGCAAACGTACATTTTATATTACAGCATAGACACATTATGCTAAATGTCACTACTGCTATTAACAACATGGCTGTTTGGAGTTTTATTGATTATTTGAAACTCATGGGCGAATTAAAGACTAAGTACGGAAAGAAGCGCATAGAGATCAATTGTAATTTTGTGCATTATCCTGCGTTTATGCGGGTACAAATGATTCCTGATGAACAGCGTAAGATACTTGCCAATGAGGTTGATCAGTGGTATACTTTGAATAAAAAATTACTTAACAATAACGAACAACAACACATACTGCGATTCATAAGTACTATGGATGCAGATTGGATTGATCGAGATTATGAAATAAAAGATGCATGTATGGATTTGAAGAATTTTATTACGCAGTATGACACACGTAGAGGAAAGAATTTTAGACATGCCTTGGATAAAAGATTTATTGAGTGGTACGATGGACTCTAAATGGTATTGTAAATTGCCCTGGACTGGATTCAGCAATGACCCAGACGGCAAAGCACGGCCCTGTTGCCTGTATAAGGATCACATCAAAGACGATGCTGGACAGATAATGTATGTGCAGACCAGCTCAGTCAAGGAAATATTCTCCAGCAAATACATGAAGGATTTACGTCAGCAGTTCCGTGACGGCGCTAGACCCAGTGCCTGCGAAACTTGTATTGTCGACGAGCAGAACAATTACACAAGCAAACGTCAACGTCATATCGAAGGCGATTTTTATTTTTTACCTGACTACAGTAAAGAACCAGAATTTCCGGTGGAGTATCAAATGATACTGAGTAATGCCTGTAACTTAAAATGTCGTAGTTGTACTCCTAGTCACAGCAGTTTGTGGCAAGCTGAACATAAAGTTATATGGGGTAATACTGGTTATAAAATGCCTGAAGGACAAAGCGGCGAAAACGACAGTGTACTATGGAACAAACGCAGTGAGTGGATGCCCAGTGTTGCTAGATTAGAAATCGTAGGTGGTGAACCTTTTTACATTAATCGTTGGAAGATACTGTGGCGAGAGTTTATTGAACAAGACTTGGCTAAGAACATCAACATGGACATCAGTACCAACTGTACTATCTATGCTGGAGATATAGTTAAAGATTTAGTTGAGAATTTTAGACATATTGGGCTTGGGCTTAGTGTTGATGGTATGGGTAAAGTATACAACTACTTGCGACATCCTGGTGAATGGGAAGAAGTTAAGGCTAATATGTTTGCCTATAACGATATGATTAAAACTATCAATCGCAGAAAAATAGGGCCAAGTGTTAGCCATACTATTGGTTGGATCAATGCTTGGGAGTTACCAGAATTTCATACGTTTGTCAAAGATAAACTAGATGAATTTAAAATATGGAATAACATTATTCATTATCCTCCTCATATGGCAGTATACATGATTCCGACTACACTTAAAGATCGTATTAAGGCCAAGTGGGCTACATACGATTGGGGGCGCTATAACAACGACATCGCCGGCATTGTCAGTTTAATGTATAGTCAACAGCCCAGCGATGATGAACTCAAACAAGCCTATAGTACATTTAAACAACACGATACTGTACGTAATGAAAACTTGTTGGATATTTTACCGGAAGAAATCGTAGAAGAGATTAGACCTTACTATGAATAGAATCTGGATTTTTGGTGATAGCTTTGCATCAAGCTCTGATAGCAAATCGTGGAACAATATGCTTGGAGACAATACTATTAATCTTGCCAGCAATGGTAGTAGCGAATATAGAATATGGAAAACATATCAACAGCATAAAATAAATATCAATTCAAACGAACGTGTAATTTTTTGTCACACTAGTTTTAGCAGAGTGTACCTAAAAAATACAGAAACAATTTGGAGTAGATTGTTACCAAGTCATCCGTTATGTGATTTAATTTTAGCAGATATACACGACAAACAAGAAGATAAATTTATTAATATTTTAAAGCAAATATGGGATGAAATTTATTTCAAAGATACATACGATTTAATGTATAAAGACCTGATGTCTGTTCCTAACAGCATACATTTGAATTTTTTCAATGACGGTTGCTACTACGATATATGGACAAGCAATCCTGGCAACATAAATCATATGGATGAGACCGGTAATTGTATGGTTTTAGAAAATATTTCAAAAGAGTTATGAGAATAATAGCATTTGGCAGTAGTCATACTACTGGATATAATTTGCAAGACATCAAAGGAGATACTAATGCTATTAGTAAATTTGCGTATCCTCAAGTTGTTGCCAACGAGCTAGCATGTGAGTGTATTAATCTAGCACGTACAGGAAATGGGTTAGATCAGATCTATACAGATGTATACGGATTCTTACCTAGTAGTTTGCCCGATGATGTATTCATTATTCATTTGCCAACAAACACAAGCTGGTTTAAATTAATTACTTCGGATAACAAAGCAATTAGTATAGTTAAACCTGATAGTTTAGACTCTAAAGGCCGCCAATTTAAACAAGCCTTAAATCAATTCTACGGCACACTTACAGGTGATAATCATTTTAATCGATTATGGTATATAAATTTTTATAGTTTGATAAACTTATTGCACTTACATAAAAAGAAATTTATATGGTTTTCTGATTCGTATTTGGATGTTTATGAAAAGTTTGAGGATTGCATGGCACAGATGCCTAACGATACAGCTACAGAAATTAGAAAGATAAAATTGGCAACTAAAGATCCTTCTCAGAATTACTTAGAGGAAACATTTTCGGACTACTTAGTTCAAAATTTTCCAGCAACCCAAATGCCTTGCGGGCATTATGATATCGATGGGCATAATATTTGGGCACGAATCATTTTGGTTCCCTACATAAAAGAGCGGTTGACATTGTGACCCAGAGACGCTATAATATATACATTGTTAAACAAACAGGAGCAGAAATTGGCTACTAAAGCACCAGTAAAAAAGTCACGCATTACTAAGAAACAAGTAACCGCACATCGTACTCGTGCTGTCAAAGACCATAGCCCAGTTTGGGAAGGTTGCGAAACTTGGGACGCAGACACATTTCATCGTTTCTTTAAGCGAGCAATGGACTATTACCGTTTGGAATCCGACATTAAAAGTTACAAGCCAGCTGTTGCCAAATGGATGGAAACTGTTGGCTGTACAAAATCAGATATTACAGCATTTAAGAAAGTAAAAGACAGCCGTGTTGGTACCACAATGGGTGCTGTTGCCTGCTGTTTGAATCGCGGAATGACTCCGCTACGTGCTGATTTCAATAACGGTCGCGACACTGCGGCTTGGTTGCGAGCTGAGATTGTTAAAGTAATTGCGGCTGGTAAAGACGACATTGATGAAGTTGAAGCCAAGGCAATTGAGGCCTCAAAGCCAGCAGTTTATACTCCTTCAATTCAAGAGCGTGTTCGCGATGCGGCTTACCGTATGACTGAAGAAATTGAAAATGCTATTGAAAGTTTCCAAACAGACGCTGAAAACTTTGATCCAAAAGCATTTAAAATGTTGAATATGCTCAAAGCAGTGGAGGCAAAAGCCGCCCATGCTCGAATTATCAAAGAGTTTTACAGTAAAGACTTAGCAGAGCTTGAAGAACTTGCTAGCGGTAACGGAGACGAGCAATTGAAAGAAGGCTACAGCCATCGTAGCCGTAAGCAGATTAAAAACTTGATTGCATTCTATCAAGAGATTATGGCGGCTTGTACTATGCTTGCACAAGAAGCTAAAGTTAATCGTGCGCCACGTGCTAAGAAAGCTGTACCAGCAGAGAAGATTGTTGCCAAACTCAAGTACATGAAGACCAGTGAGCCTTTGAAACTTGTGAGTATTAACCCAGCTGATATTATCGGTACCAGCGAATTGTGGATTTTTAACACTAAGACACGTAAACTAGGCAAGTATATTGCCGCTGAGTTCAATGTGCTGGGCGTTAAAGGCACTACTATTACTGGATTCAATGAGAACACCAGTGTACAAAAAACTATTCGTAAGCCCGAGGAAAAGCTGAAAGAGTTCAAGGCCGCGGGCAAGGTACAGTTGCGCAAGTTCTTAGACGATGTCAATGCTACAGACACCAAGATGAATGGACGTATTAACGAAGATACTATCCTACTTAAAGTAGCATAATTAAAAAGCCCAGTTAACTCTGGGCTTTCTTTTGGCTTTTATGTTTGTGTCTTTTAGTATAAATATACAAAAGGACTGCCTAAATGAGCCAACTATTCACTATACTAGACGATAAAATTGTAATTAACAAGGCCCTACTACGTTATGTAGAAGGACCTACTTCCCTTACTGGGTCACTTGAAATATTGGGCGGCGCTAGTATACAAGATAACTTGATTGTAAAAGGCAGAATTGTTGCTGATGTTATTGAAGTTAATCAAGTTATTAATAAAGGACTTGGCGGTGGTAGTGGAGACACTACTAATTTTAGAGCTGAATCCGAAGAGTCATTAAACGGACAAGGTGTTACTTGGAACGTTGGCGACACAGAAAGCACACTCGTATATCGTCCAGGTAATAGACTATACACCAATTTACATTTGGATTTAGAGCGTGGTCGTGCTTACAAGATAGATAACATTGAAGTACTAACTGGCAATGCATTGGGTAGTAGTATTAGCCGTTCGAGTTTGCGTCAATTAGGTCCTCTAAATAACTTAATCGTCAACGGCAATGTTGAGATTGGACAGTTTGTCTATATTGATAGCGATACAGGTCGTGTTGGATTTGGAACAGAAAGTCCTAACGGTTCATTTAGTATTGTTGACAACGGTGCAGAATTTGTTATTGCCAGTCCAACTACTGGAACAGTAAACATTGGTACCTACACTAATCACGATGTTGCCATTACTACAGACAACATTGCCCGTGTTACAGTTAAAACAGGTGGCGATGTACACGTTGGAAATATCACAAGCCGTGGTGCCAAGTTGGTAGTACACGGTACTATTCAAGCTGAAAACATTGTTACTGAAACAAAGATCGAACGTACTGATAGTGTTAAATTCCTAGCAACAGACGGCACAGTATTTGGTATTGGTTTGCAATGGGTGGGTTCTGGAAGTCCTAAACAACTTATCCTACGTCCCGATCCAGACAGACTATGGTCAAGCGAACACATTGAACTTGCGGCAAATCGTAGTTTGATGATTAACAACAATAGAATATTAGACGAAACTACACTTGGCGTAACAGTTACAGATTCCAGTTTAACAAGTGTAGGTAATCTTACATCATTAACAGTTAATGGTGCATCTACACTACACGATGTTACAGCACAGGAAGTACACGCGACTGAAGCCAACTTTGGTGAAGGTAGTCAATTAGTCAAAGTTAACGACAGAGGTATTACTACAAGTCTAAGTTTCAATCTAACAGTAGGCGAGCAAAACATCATTTATGCTGACAGCGGAAGTGTCACAATTGGTTCTTCAGAAAACACTCGTAGACAGATTCGTACATTTGGAACATTGAGTGTTAACGTAAATAATCCCGATCCCGAATTGCAGTTTGCAGTAGCTGGTAATATTGGGTTTGCTGGTAGGAAATTTATTACAGGTTCGAGTGCGCCTGAACAAGGTAATTACAATATTGGCGACATTTGTTGGAGCGATGTTCCACAAATCGGCGGCAATGTTGGCTGGATCTGTTGTGTTGCAGGCACTCCTGGCATGTGGTTTAAATTTGGTATGATTGGTTAACCAATACCATTGACCTTTGCGCATAAAAGCGTATAATTACTATATGCGGACTAAGACGCTCATCCCGCAATATAAACTCTGCGTGTCATTGCTTATTCAAGGAGAATACAATGGCAAAATTTTACTCAACAAAAACTTACGGTAACGAC
>Ga0209191_1002448_pt1 | contig 11513 bp, 10 predicted proteins | sample S_130626_EF_Meta_FD_187320 | JGI IMG/M metagenome (GOLD analysis project Ga0209191, IMG submission 187320) | Freshwater microbial communities from Lake Simoncouche, Canada to study carbon cycling - S_130626_EF_MetaG (SPAdes) (version 2) | ecosystem: Environmental > Aquatic > Freshwater > Lake ... | reverse complement strand
CTCTGGTTGCTGACTGGTGCCATCTACTGTTTGTCCCATATTTGTTAAAAGTTGCTTGAGAACATGATTGAGCGGTGTTGGTGGAACAAGACCATCTGAACTGAGTTGGGCCTTATCAGATTCAGATGTAGTTGTCTTTGATGGTGTTGTTTGAACCGCATCATTGATTTTAAAATACTCCTCTTCAACCTGTTTCATTTTGATTTTTTCGACCGTATGACAAAAAAAGAGAAATTGATTGGTATGAGACGGTACAACATTAGGGGTGTAGAATCCACTATAACGACCACTAAGACCTATGAATTGCCATCCTTCTGAACGAAGATGCTCGAGATTTGTATGAAGCAGATAGTATTTCTTTTCAACCTTAAAAAGTGTAAGAACTCCATTACTGATAGTTACAAGAAGTGAGATAACCCATGTAACCCAGTAGATTTGATAGGAGAACTCGGATGTTCCTGCAATTTGTCCTGGAGTCGAATACTGTATAGATAAAAGCGCAGGAACAATAAGTGATCCGACTGTGATAATAAAACGCATTGAGTGAAAGAGAACTGCAAAATAAAAACAGCGACTTTCATATTCGTTCATTAATGGAATAAACCGTTCAAGAAGAATCAGTTTTTGAAGCGCACCGAGACTTACAAGCGCATCAATTGATTTTGCAAAGGAAGTTGTGTGACTCCGCCGCACCATTCTAGCTGACATATGGACAAAAATTTGAAGTTGGGCTAAGTAGGTTGAATTTGTAACACAATGGACTGTCAACTTTACTCAGATTGTTACGCAGATGAGATGACAGAGGATCAATTTGTAGTCCGTGCAACTCAGGAACTCTGGTCAAAGTGGATGCAGGAGAATCATGGTACTACGCGTGTCTTCTTGCGTATCTTTCATCCTGATGGTGATGCTAGTTTTATCGTGGCACTGGGAAATCCTGTGACAGGTATTACTGAAAATCGCGTATTTATGCCTGATTGGATGCTGGCATCAAATCGCCTTGAGGGTTTTGGAGAGACAGTTACAATTGAGGCCTTTGAAAGTGATTCGCTGGCAAAGGCGACACGAATTGTTCTACGCCCGATTGACAGCAGTATCTTTGATGCGGATTTTATGCCTGTTCTTGAAACGGCATTTTCACGCATGGGTGTTCTGCAGCAGGGTCGGCAGATTCAGGTACCGATTGCTGAACTTGGAATTACAGTAGATCTCTTTGTAGAAAAGACTGAGCCTGCGGCAGAAGTTTATCTAGATGGTGATGAAATTCCACTTGAATTTGAACAGGCGATGGATTATCGGCCGCCGATCGAGTTCCCTATTGCACCTAGGCCAGATACTCCTGTTCCACCTGAACCTCTATCCCTCTTTCCTGAGGCTGAGGCACCTATGTTTGCCCATGAGACTGCCGGATTTAGACCCTTTCAGGGAAAGGGGAATCGTCTGGGAGATAGTTAAACGACTCGTGCATAGTGCATTTATATGGAATTATTTGACTTTAGTGAAAAAATAAAAAATGGAATTCAGGCTGCCCTTACCGAAAAGAGAGGTTTTTTGGTGGGTCGTAATGGTACAATTGAAATGGAAGTTCTGCTGAGTCGCCACAATGGGATGCAACTTGAACCTCGACAGATTCTGCAATTGGAGAGAAATGCAGGTGTATTTCCTACAACCACTACAAGTATCCTAAGTTGGATTCGTAAAACACTTGCTGCAATTCAGGACAGTGATTTACTGGTTGCAGGTTGGTACAAACCCATTGCGACCTATGAACTCGATTTTCTTCGCGATATTGGTAAGCGCGGGCCGTATCTACCGTTGAGGGCCCTTGAGCCGTATTATGTGCCCGAGGCGTATCAGTGGACAAGTGCTCTGGAGGGTCGTCGTGTAGCCGTTGTGAGTTCATTTGCGGAGACTGCCTGTCTACAGGCTGGCAATGCTACAGCAGTTTGGAGTGGACGCGCTGTCTTACCCAAGGCTACATACCTTCCTGTTGAAACTCGTTACTCTCCACGACTTGCTAGGGGTCGTGCGGAGTGGCCAGATACAGTGACATCATGGGATGTGGCAGTGGCTCATGTAGTGAATCGAGTTATGGAGCAGAATGCAGAGATTGTTTTAATTGGATGTGGTGGACTCGGTATGGTGATTGGCCATGAACTACGAATGCGTGGAAAAGTCTGTATCGTTATGGGTGGAGCCATTCAAGTACTCTTTGGTATTAAAGGTCAGCGATGGCAGAACCACTCCATTATTTCAACCTTCTGGAATGATGCATGGGTCTGGCCACGATTTGAAGATACACCTGGTGGTGCAGATGAAGTTGAGAATAGATGTTATTGGGGATAAACGGGGCGGTCTAAAAATATTTTATGGAGTCTATACAGAACCAATGCAGATTTTTGTGAAGACACTCACAGGTAAGACTATCACGCTGGATGTTGAGCCCTCGGATTCTATTGAGAATGTCAAGCAGAAGATTCAGGATAAAGAGGGCATTCCTCCCGATCAGCAGCGCCTCATTTTTGCTGGTAAGCAGCTTGAAGACAATCGCACGCTGAGCGATTACAATATTCAGAAGGAATCGACCCTTCACCTTGTTCTTCGTCTCCGTGGCGGATATTAGCCACTTAAGCCATTTTTGAAGTAGTAATCAAGTGAATGCGTATTCTCTTGATTAGTACTGGAGCAGGCCCATGGCCATGCGATGGATGGGGTGCATGTGAAAATGTTGTTGCGGATTTTGCATGGGCACTTGAACGAGAAGGTGCTGAAGTAAAAGTACTTCATACAGGAGCCGTTGAAAAGGAACTTGTTCCTCTTGTAGAGAGTTTTCGTCCTGATCTGGTCCACTGTGAATATGATGATCATTTTATACATTTAATTCCTATTCTACAGAAATTTCCTGAAATTCAGTGTCTTATCACAACTCATTATGCATACCTTGATCAGCCGTATCGTCTCATACAAGATGGATATATGGGTAAGTTTATATTAACTTCACAATTGCTTCATGCACGCCAACTTACACTTGTGGCTCTTTCAGAGCGCATTGCAAAGACATATCGTGAAATTGGCTTAGTCCCTGCAGAAAAAATCTGGATCATGCCAAATGGAACTCGGACTGATTCAATCTATTGTGCTCCTCAGCCGAGATTTGGTAGGGCCATCTGTATTGGAAAGATTGAGGAGCGAAAGGGGCAGAAACGCTTGCTTGGATGCAGTCTTGTTGATTTTGCTGGCCCGATTACAATCGATGGGTTTCCTAAGGATGACCGGTACAAGGGAGAATGGACTCGTGAACAGGTCTATAAGGGTCTCACAGACTATGCGTGTTTAGTCTTATTAAGTAAAGCCGAGGCTCATCCACTTGTAATTGGCGAAGCACTTGCGGCAGGATGTGCAATTCTCTGTACTGAGGAAGCGAGTGCAAATCTGCCTCGCGATAAGTCATGGATTCGTATTGTAGATAGCGAGGCTGACCTTACTAAGGAGATTTCTGAACTGTGTGTGATTGGCATGACTAAACGGAAGGAGATTCGTGCATGGGCTGTTGAAAATCTAGATTGGCGACTCCGTGCACGCACGTATCTTGGGAAATGGGCACCTGTGGCGCCTTTGGCCCCTTTACGCATTGCACTTATTGGACCAGGTATCATGCCAATCCCTCCCACAGGTTGGGGTGCAGTGGAACAACTCATCTGGGATTATGCACTTATACTTAGAGCAAAGGGACATACTGTTGACATTATCAATACACCGAATCGCCAAGAGATTATTTCAAAAGTTAACACTGGTTCCTATGATGTAGCACATGTTCACTACGATGTGTTTTGGGATATTTTGAAGGATCTTCGTGCAAAGAAGGTATGTATTACATCCGCATATCCGTATGTTGATGTTCCTGATCGATGGGATCGTGACGGATACCGTCAAATCTTTCATGGAATCTGTTCGGCTGTTCGAGATCATGGTGCTCACTGCTATGCAATGTCCGTAAAAGATGCAAATACATTCATAAAGTTAGGTGGCTTAGATAAACGGGTTGTCTTAATGCCAAATGGTGTAAATACAGATTCTTTCCGTTTCACAGAGACTCCACAATTTGCAAATCGTTCTGTTGTCCTTGCAAAGATTGAGCCTCGAAAGCGTCAACACTTAACCCACTGGCTCCAACAAGTCGACTACATTGGACGAGGTCCATTCAATCATCCAAACTATCGTGGTGAACTCGAGCCTCGTTCAGTCCTACTTCATGTACTTGGTGACTATGGAAATTTTGTCTTACTAAGTGATGGTGAAAATGGTACTCCTCTTGTTGTAAAGGAAGCGATGGCGGCAGGTCTGGGAGTTGTACTCTCTGAATCTGCAGCAAATGAACTTCCTGCACTTCCTTGGGTCACTGTCATTCCTGAGGCGGATTTAGCAAACACTGGAAAGATTCACGAAGCAATTGAGCGCAATCGCATTGTATCATTGCCGCTCAGAGCAAAGATTCGTGAATGGGTACGTGAATCATGGGATTGGCAGGGGCTTGTTACGCGGTACGTTGAAAATCTGAGAGGTCCAGTCTAAACTCATGACGAGAAAGATGTTCCTGAAAGGCAAACCAATTATCTCCCATACGATAGTCTCCATAATGAAAAAAGTGTGTTGTAGTCGGCGACTTATAGAAGAGAGGAGCATGCTGGGGGTCTGATGCATGAAGCCAGAGTGCGGTCGAAGTTAAGACAGCCTGGTCATCACCCGCAAATTGAGAGTTTTCTATGAAAAGTCTAAGAGTTTTTTCAAAGGCGGGTGCAAAGGCCGCCCATGCCTCATGATCTCCTGCGATCATTGTTCCACATATGGATAAGACATGTTGTGTAGGAAGTTGAGTGACAATCTCATTATGTGTCCATTTCCTTGCTCCTACCTTTTCAAGATATGGATCAATCGATTCCATTGCGAGTAGATGAATACGCTTAGGCTCAATCTTAGATGCCATGGGCCACCCAGGTCCACACACCTCTGCAGTCACTGGATCACGCCAACATCCTGCATCACACCAGACAAATTTTTCAGTATTGAATGGGTTGTACTCAATCACTTCCTGAACAAAAAATGACTTATTGGCCCAGATTTTATAAAGATTAATATTATGAATTTCACGCCAATTACTCTTTTCCAATTGCTCAGTCCACTTAGCATCCCATTCAGGGCCCGAGAATTTTAGACTTTGAAATGGTTTACGAATCAGCAAAAATTTATCTGAAAGATTTACACTATCGCGCATTTTCTGAAGCATATCTGCGGCAGGCCCTTCACTAAAAATAACAATTGGTGAATCTACAAATCGTAGAAATTGATACATCCATTGTGCATATTCTTCAATTGTATGCTTTGCCTGAGGGAGTGGATAATAACAACTCACCACAGTTACCTGGGACATTCTAATCCTGCTTAAATAAACAGACTTTAGGCATACTAATGGAACAAGCCTTGGCATATTTGAGCCCTGAAGAGAAGGCTATTCTAGATACTTTTAAGAAGATTGTTGTTTGGGGATTTCCTCTACATTCTCATACACACAGTTATATTCACGCCTGTTGGATTCGTACCTTTGAGGCACTAGGCAAAGAGGTTCATTGGTTTCACGATGATGATTTCAAGGATCCTGCAACATTTTCTTATGAGAATACACTCTTTATCACAGAAGGATATGCAGAAACAAAGATTCCACTCAATGGGTCATCAGTCTACTTTGTACATAATGCGGTCTATCCGCAAAAATATATGCGGGCTGGAGCGCGACTCATAGAGATTCGCTTCAGGCTTAATGAGATTCATGATGTGAATAATGATTTCAAGTTGGATGATGGCACTCATACCCTAGAGCCCCTCAGTCAAGATACTGATTATGAACTTCTGCGCTCTAACTCAGGTCTACATCCTGAATTTACAGGACCTGTTCGCACGCCCATGAACTATGAGGCAATTTATCTTTTCTGGGCAACGGATCTATTTCCATGGGAAATTGATCTTGCTGATGCAGAGTATGTACCCAAAGAGCGCGTGATTCATTGGGTTGGAAGCCCTACAGGTGATAGTCGCTACGGTCGTCTGCGGGCTCTTACAGAGGCGCGTGGAATTCCGTGGATTCTTCACAATCCATGGGTGGCTCCTGTAAGTTTTGAAGAGGGTCGTCATATGATTCGTGAATCGGCTATTGCTCCTGATTTCCGTCCTGAAGGAAGTAAAGAGGATATTGCCGAGTATGGAGTTCTGAATGGAAAGAATCATATGGGTATTGGATATATTCCATGCAGACTCTTCAAGAATATTAGTTATGGGCATATTCCTGTAACTGATTCTCCTCATGCTGCAGCACTTTTTGGCGATGCAATTGTCTTTGACTCGGATTTAGAGAAACTTGTAGAAAATGGACTTGAGGCTCAGAAGGATATTGAGCGAAAACGTCGTGCGATGCGTATGGTTGCCGATCGTCATACGTATATCCATCGTGCACGTGATCTACTCCGCGCTCTCTTGAAGCCACGACCTGTTCCTGTGGAGAATCTTGGTGGAACTTGGAATCAGGTGACACTTGTCACATGTCTTATTGATATTGGTCGTGAAAAAGTAGACGGACGAAAGTTTGAGGACTATATTAAGTGGTTCTTGACCACAATTCAAATCAAGGCACCCATGGTTATCTATGTGGAGCCTTCACTACGAACGATTGTTGAACAGGTTCGAGCAGGTCTCCCTACAAAAATCATTGAACAGAATGTGACGAATTTTCCACTTGCATGGAGTGTTGGATTTGTTGAACAGATTCTGAATTCTGAAGAATGGAAGAAGTTTGCACGGCATTCACATGAGTTGACAAATCGGTTGCCGACCTATGCCCCCATGATTCATAGTAAGATGGCATATATGTGGTCAGTCATGGATGAGAATCCTTTTAAGACAGATATGTTCTTCTGGATTGATGGTGGTCTATCAAGGTTTTGGAATCAATGGGCGCATGATCCGCGAATGTCTGAGCCGCATATTCGCACGGTTCGTGACCTTCGAAAGTCTAAGAAAATCTTTCTCCAAGTTGGTGGTCATAAGGAGCATTTACTCAATCGAGCACTTGCTGGCCAACACTTTACTCGCGATGAACTGATTGGAGCAAATGAGAATATTCTCATGGGTGGATTCTGGGGAGGTCATCGCGATACTATGAAGGAGGTGTGTGAATATGTACTGCGAAACTATGTGACAGAAATGTTGATGAAAAAGCGAATTGATACTGAGCAGACGACTTGGTTTTTTCACGCACAGGAGAATCCGCAGAAATACATGTTTATTCCGCCACACCAGGTTGATGTGATTAATTTTCTGCTATTTTCTGCTGGCTTTAAAATCTAAAAGGGTGTAGGATGCGGATTCAGTACTGTAGTGACTTACATTTGGAGATAAATCCTACTGTTGAATATACAACTCTTTTAACACCCGTTGCACCTGTACTTGCTCTCTTAGGTGACATTGGAGACCCCGAGTCACCAGAACTTGGTAAGTTTCTTGAATGGTGTACACGTATGTGGAAACAGGTTCTCTATGTTCCTGGAAATCATGAATTCTGGAGACTGAAGCCTGGAAGTAAAAAAACAATTCCTTCAACACTGGCCATTCTCCGCAGTTATGAGAAACTCTATCCAAATCTTATGATTATGTGGCGTGGAAAGGTCTATAGCGAGGATGGTATTATTGTTCTTGGAACACCACTCTGGTCACGTCCTGCTGAAGGCGTTATACCTCATGAACAGGAGCGGGCATGGGTAGATAATGACCGCACATTTGATGCGCAGACACTCAGTACGCTGCATCAGGAGGATTTAAATTGGATTAAGCAGGAACTTAATGCAGCAAGGGGTACAATGGTTGTCGTGCTCACACATTATGCACCGAGTCTCCTGCTCATCAATCGTAATTGGATTGAACGCCCAGAATCTACACTCTATGCAAGTGATCTTGATATTCTCATACGTCCTCCAATCGTGGCATGGGCGTGTGGGCATATTCATCAGTCAATTGAATGGCTAAAAGGATGGGAATCCGCTACAGGAGAAACAGGCGTTGTTCTACTCACTACAAATCCGCGCGGCTATCCACGTGATGAATCTGGATATCGTACAGATGCGGTCTTACGAATTGACCCTAACGCGGCTCGCCGAGGGTTGGGCGAATCTCTTTTTGAAACGCCGTATAAAAGCCTTGAATCGCCTTTTCAAAGTTAGCCGCTGGAAAAAAGGCAATATTGCGCCTCTGTTTAATATGACGATGTGCTTGCTCCCAATTCATTCCTTGAGTTGCGATTAAGTACATAGCAACCACCGCAGCAGAACGCTGCATCCCTGCCGCACAGTGAACCAGAACTGGCTTTCCCTTTTTCATCTCAACTGCAAGTTTGTAGGTAGTTTCATATGACCAGAGTTCCATATTCCGAATTTCATCTGCTTCCAGATTATCATCTACAGGCACACGGTACCGAATCTGTGCCATTGGACTGAATGGAAGATCCTTTGTGCAATTAAAAACTGTGCTGATATTTTTTGTCTTAAGGAAGACTTCGTCTTTTGAACTATTGAAATTTCCAAGCCAGAGTCCTGGCAGAATTTCATCTGCATTATTGCCCACTATCATTCTAACGGGAACGGGTACGAAAACTTGAATGAAATGCGCGCGTTTAGTGAAAGCATCCACAATGATTACACGGCATTTCTATAAACAGGATGAAGTCCTGGCGGCTCTTGTCTTCTGTATTTGTACAAATCGCCCCCATGAAGCCGTTTTCTGGGCACAGGAATTAATTGATTCCAATCTGATTCTCGAATGTTTTCAGACTCTTGTTGTTTCATGGACAAAACTGAAGAGTATCGGAGGTCTTGCATGGTTTACGAGCGCGATGGCCTCATGGGACTCAGGAGAACTCGATGAGGAGAAAGTGATTCTGCTCACCTATCAACTTGCGTGTTGCTTTGTGCGAGATGCGAGTCCCTTAGTATTACTTGTCCTCTCATTGAAGAAATATCACAAAGTACCTGAACGCCTTCGAACAAAAGCAGTGGGCTGGGAGGCTCTCTTTCGGGCCGCCGTCGCCGAGCGAAAAGTGGCATTTGCATGGCTTCTTCTTCGAATTGAATGGATGGACCACCCTGAGGCTGTATGGGACTTGCTTGAGAGCCTGAGTCCTCAGGTAAAGGTACTTCGAGCAGCCGAAAAGGTTGAGTTTCTTGAAGGTATGGAATGGGTTCTTCGAGCGATTGCAGTCGCAAGTCTCTTTCCACATCCAACATCCACCCTTCGCGAGGTTGTTGCACCTGATATTGAAAAATCTAGACGTGAATGGGCTGCAGCCATGGGGGGGAAGGTTCGAAGAGACTATGCAATTCCACGCGATTGCCTCTATGGAATCACAGAACGTGGGCGAATGGTCAATACAGAGAGTAGTGTGAACGAATTGGGCGACCTACTTGAACAGATGGAGATTGCTCCCTATTGGTCTGAAGCACTCGGTGGCCGTGCCTTTGTAGACTTAAGTATCGAGGAGCAACTTGAATTTACAGAACTCTACTTTCCAGATGGTCATCCAGTTACATGGTTGACTGCCGAGAAAGAAAAAAGCCACGGATATGGAGCCTTGAGGCCAGGCGAAGAGATTGAAACAGTGAAATACTGGAGAACCTGGATTCGTAGGGAAAAATCACTGCTGATTTGGAAGGGAGTTGACCAGATCTACGCGGGACTTGAAGGAAAAAAGGGACCACTTAACTATGGAGAACTCTATGCTGAGGCGCTGCCCTCGTGGCGTGAGGAGATGAGCACATGGTGTCTGGAGCCGGCGAAGAAAGTACTAGTTTCTCAGGCATAGAGATCATCATTATCCTCTTCTTTTTTCTCTATTAGTGCAACAGCGAGTATTCCGCAATGTTGTTCATGAACACCTCGAATCTCCATTTTTAATGAGGTACAGATTCTTTGGAGATATTGATGCGAATAAGAGAGTGGATTATTAAATTGCCGCTCTTCCTTTGATACATTTCGATTACAGTGTACAAAGCCCGCATCTGTGCAGAGTAGACATGAATAGACTAATTCTTTATGTGCAGTTCCATTTATATAGAAGTCATCACCCATTATGCCCAGAATTCGGATAATCTCCCGTGTAAGTTCTGAAGCAATTGGACCAAGTCTCTTAAACTTTAAAACCTTGTAAAAGGGATCAGATGGAGGTAGAGGTCGCACTAGAGTATCATAGATGTAGCAGAAACATTTTTCACACTGGTTCGACATTTGAGTAATGATCCTAAAAAAGTTGGTTGTGACTTCAAATTTTCCTACGCAGGGCCACTGTCGAGTTCAATCTCCTCTTCAGAGTCAGTCTCTGATTCTACTGCAGCGGCAGGAATAAGTAGAGGTAGAGTACTTGCAAGTGATTCCGTTTCTGCAAGAATATTTTCAATGAATTCATGACGACCCCTGCGAGTAGGTGCTGTTATAATAAACTGTGGGATGGGCACATCGATTACACTTATTCTGCGAGTAATACGAATTCGTGTACGAGTCTTGTCCCATGCCTCCTTAATCTCTGGAGGAACATCCATGAGCCGCTTAGACTTTACTACTATGGCTTCCTGTAGGCGCTCAAGTATTTCACTATTTGAAGTGGTTATCTTGTTAATATAATACTGTGCACAGAGAGTTTCCCATGAGCGTTCATACTGGCTCATAGGATGCTCCTTAAAGAGCCAGGTGAAGAGATTCTTATTGAAGGTGACCATATTTTCGTAGAACTGTTTATCGGCAAACTCGACTAAATATTCAAGTCGATCTCGCGATCCCTTGTCCTTCAGTGTTGAGCGAATAGCCTCAATTCGAAGGGGTAGGTCGAACTGCATTTCCCACTTGGTAGGATTGAATTTACAGGATGCAAAGGATTCGAGAATCCAGTTCAAATGACCGTGTTTCCGCAGATCTGCAATTGCATTCTTCAGACTTAGCATATCAACGGGTAGATTTGTAAAGGGATTTGTAGGAAAACGTGGCTCAACAAAGAAGTCATCGTGTCCAAGAAGAAGTGTGGTCCAATGATGTGCAAGAGACCTGGCTTCAAATTGGTAGATAGACTTCACATTCGGTGCATAGAGTGATACGGCTTGTGTAGGCGGCTCCATCGTAATAGGATCTGCATGATTCATGAGTTTACTCTTGCGTTGCAGATAATGAAGTACAAGTCGCTTCATCTGAAACCGAAACTGAATCTGTTGCTGAAAGAGTTGATGAAGTTCCTTGATTTGTTCTTGAGACCATGGAAAGAATTTCATTACCTTTGCGGTGGGTGGAGTGAGCATGATATTTAACTTCCGTTGCGCCAATCGAAGATTTGAAGGAAGTTTATGGAGGATAGACGTTGTAACACGGTCATAGGAACCAATAAGTGGATAGACCTTTGGATCTGGAAGTGGAGGATCTGCAGCCTTTGTAAC
>Ga0209191_1002442_pt1 | contig 11523 bp, 9 predicted proteins | sample S_130626_EF_Meta_FD_187320 | JGI IMG/M metagenome (GOLD analysis project Ga0209191, IMG submission 187320) | Freshwater microbial communities from Lake Simoncouche, Canada to study carbon cycling - S_130626_EF_MetaG (SPAdes) (version 2) | ecosystem: Environmental > Aquatic > Freshwater > Lake ... | reverse complement strand
GCAATGATGGAAGTTATCTCATGATTGCCACCCTATTTGCTTATGCCTCGATGCCTTCCATGGTTATGGCGTGGCGTGAGCGAGATATTTAACTCCGGCTTATAGGGCGGCCTCGGGCTTTCGAAGGCCATTGAGTGACTGTTTACGCGGATAAAATGAGATTTGTCTCAAAACGTTACATTCGCAATACATCACGCGGGGTGCGAGATCACCCTCCGCGGGGTTGCCGCTGAGGAGCCCTATAGTGTAAATTTCACCAACAGTATTTCGGCCATTTACCCACCCGTAACGTGGTTGTCATATTTTCTTCCAATTGACATAAAAAAGGAGTTACCTTGAACCTAAAGACCGTTGCCCGAGGAGCCACAATCGTGGTTTCTGTTTCGGGCTTGCTATTGGCAGGAATTTTGACATTCCCGGCTCAGGCCGCGCCAAGAACTGTAGTACTCACACAACCAACGCCACTTACAGGCCTCAACTCTTCTGTAACTGGAATGAACTTGGCAACCAACTCAGAGGTCATGTACCCAACTGGCTTCGGTTTCTACTATGCAAACAATGCAAAGCAACTAGTACCAAACACAAAGTTTGGTTCATGGAAGGTTGTAAAGAAGAGCGCAACTACATTCCAGGTTAAGTACACAGTTAACCCAGGACAGAAGTGGAACGACGGAACTCCAATTGATGCCGTTGACCTACTACTTTCAGATGTTGTCTCAAATGATAAGTATTCAATCGCAGCTGGCTTAGGCGATCCAGCAGCTGGAACTCCTGCATTTGACTCACTTGGTTATGCAGGTTCATACGCAGAGCACATCCAGTCAACCGTAATCGGTGATGGCAACATGTCACTCACTCTTGTTTATGACAAGGCGTTTGCTGACTGGGATCAATCTGCACCAAGCCCATTCCCTGTGCACACACTTGTGTTGCTTGCAGGTAACAAGACAAGCCTTGGATCTGCTGCAGAAAACACTGCTGCAAAGGCAAAGTTCTTGGATGATTACACAAAGAAGAACACAGCAAACCTCAAGGCAATGGGTAAGATCTGGACAAACAGTTACACAATTAAGACTGTTAACGCCAGCACAAATCCACTTCTCCTTGTCAGCAATGGTGGATTTAAACTCCAGTCATGTGTTGATCAGATCAGCTGTACTCTCGTAATTGATCCAGCTACAAACGGTATGTCTGGTCCTAAGACAACCGGAATCGATAAGATCGTTTATCGTTTCGATATCGCTGATACTTCAGCACCACAAGCTCTCGGTAACAAGGAAATTGATCTTTATTCAGGTCAGTTGACAGCCGATGGACTCACACAGCTCAAGGCAGTCAAGGGAATTAACATCCTTGCCGGACCTCAAGCTACATATGAGCAACTTTCAATTCGTACAGCTGGTCCAAACGGTGCAGGTACCTACACCGGACCATTCGCTGGAGACTCAAAGAAAGCACAAGAAATGCGTCGTGCATTCCTCTTGGCTGTACCTCGTGAAGATATGATCGAAAAAATTATTCTTCCAACTGACGTAAGCGCAGTTGTGTTGAATTCACGCTTCGTTATGCCTTCAGATGGTGCTTCTTACACCTCATACACCGGTGCAAATGGCTGGAAGCAGTACTTCGGTGCTGCATATACGGCACGTATGGCTGAAGCAACCAAGTTGATGAACAAGAACGTTCCAAACTGGACGACAAACCCAGTTGAAGTTAACTTCTTGCACCGTAACAATGCTCGTCGTACAGCGCAGTGTAATTTGTACGCAGCATCATGGGCAAAGGTTGGTTTCAAGGTAACTTGCGGTGGACGCGCAGACTGGTCTTCACAGACAAAGAGCCTGTCATACGATGTAGGACTATTCGCTTGGGGAGCTGGCTTGCCAGTTCAGGTAGGCGATTGCCCACAAACTGAGTCACAATCATCTAACTCAACATGGGGTTGGACAAACGTCCGTATTGATGCGGCCTGTGACTACCTCAAGGCAGAGCCACGTTCAGCTTCAGCAAAGAACCGTACATGGCAAACAATTGAGAAAGAAATGGCAAAGAATGCCTACACACTTCCTTTGTTCCAGTGGCCAGGCGTTACTGCTGTTAGCTCGGACCTTAAGGGTGTAAAGCCATCACCAATTACTCCAAACCTAGTTTGGAACTATTGGGAGTGGAGCAACTAATAGATTTTTGACAGCAATCTAGTCAAAAACATGTTAGAAGAGTTAGAAAAGTAGGTGCGAGGGTGCTCCCACGGGAGCACCCTCGTATTCTATGCAAGACCATTATTCGCCAATTGTTTCGACTAAACTGAAAAAACCTTTACTCGTGAGGAGATCCTTAAGCTGTGTTGGCATTCATCGGTAGGCGCCTAGGCACGCTCTTTGTGATCTTATTTGGATCAAGCTTCATCCTTTACAACTTAACTGCTATCTCCGGTGATCCTCGGGAACAATATGCTTTTTCGACAGATGAAGAATCACGCTCTGCACTGCGTGCGCTCATTAGACAGTTGGACCTCGAGACGCCTCCACCTATTCGCTACTTTAAGTGGCTCAAAGGAGTCCTCGGCGTCTTTATGGGAAGAGTGGATTTTGGTATCACTCGAGACAACGAAGCAGTATTAACAAGACTTGCGGCAGCGATTCCAACGACACTCAAGCTCGTAACCGCCGCCACCCTAACCGCAATCCTTTTGGGAATCGCCCTCGGTATCGTGACAGCTTTAAGGCAGTACAGTCGATTTGATTACGTTATTACCTTTTTCTCGTTCCTGATGTTCTCACTCCCAATTTTCTGGGTAGCGGTATTGCTCAAGCAATTCCTTGCTATCGAGTTCAACGATTTTCTAGCAGTTGGCTATATAGATATAAAATGGCGACTCTTCATGGCAGCTCTTACTGCCGTTTTCTGGGCCGGTGTCGTCGGCGGTTCACGAGCAAGATTAGCCAAAGTTGCAGGCACTGCTTTTGTTTTATCTTTTGCAATTCTTAGCGCGATTGTCTCCTTGAAATGGTTCTATGATCCGAGTTTGGGACCGGTGGTGGTATTCCTTCTTTCTATCGGAATTGCATTTGCTGTAACAGCAATTTCTATGGGACTAGACAATCGTCCCGCGCTAAAATCATCGTTAACGATTGCGGTTATTACGCTCGCTTTGTACTACCCACTGCAATATATATTTGATAGGTATTCAAGTTGGCTGTTGATTCTGCTGCTTGCAATCCTCACGATCTCTACGGCAGCACTTGTCAGCGTTCTCTTCGCCAAGATTGATCGCGGTTCGGTGATACGAACAACGATTATTACCTCTATCGGATGTGGATTTGTGGTAATTCTTGATCGACTACTCAGTACATGGAAAGAATACCTACTGCTAGACGGCGTCAATGGACGACCTATTCCAACTGTTGGTCAGCTCAATCCATTATTGACAACTGATGACTTCTGGATTCTTCGTCTTGACTCTACGGTACACCTCATTCTTCCAACAATCGCTCTTACCCTTATCTCATTCGCTGGATACATCCGCTTCTCACGGGGAACGATGTTGGAAGTTTTGACTCAGGATTATATACGTACTGCTCGAGCTAAGGGACTAAACGAGAGAACTGTTGTAGTTCGACATGCATTTAGAAATACCTTGATTCCTTTGACCACAATTATTGTTGTCGATCTTGCAGGCGTAATTGGTGGAGCAATCATCACCGAACGAGTCTTCGGTTGGTCTGGAATGGGAACTCTATTCAATAAGGCTATTAGTACTTACGACTTGAACTTGTTGATGGGAGTCTTTGCAGTCACCGCAACACTTTCAGTTGTAGCAAATCTTGTAGCTGACCTCTTATACGCAGCGTTGGATCCAAGAATCAGGACAGGTAACGGGCGATGAGCATTTTCAAGAGAAAAACTAGTGCCGTTCAGAGCGCTGAAATTGACTCTGCGGAAAACGCGATTGCTAACAAAGAAGTACAGGGCTTAACGCAACGCCAGATTGTTACTCGACGTTTTCTCAATCATAGAGCGGCAGTTACTTCATTAATTATTTTAACAACCCTGATTCTTATCGTTTTTGCTGGTTCCGGCTTTAATATTGGACGTGGAAAATTCCTGGTTGGTGGAAATACAACATTGATACGCTAGGTGATCTCAATACTTGTTCAGAAGGACGTCTTGGCTGCCCAACACTTTCAGTTGTTCCAAAGTGGCTTGGTGGAAATGGGATGAGCTTGGGAGACCATCCGCTAGGTCAAGACGACATCGGTCATGATTATCTTGCGCTAGTTTTGCGTGGCGCACAACGCTCGCTCATGGTGACTTTCATTATCGGAATTGTCGCCGGTGTTATTGGTACCGTCGTGGGAGCAGTAGCGGGCTTCTTCGCTGGTCGAATTGATAACGTCCTTATGCGTTTTGTGGATTTTCTCATCACAATTCCATCGATCATCATTGGATCAGTTATTGGATATCACTTCGGCAACTTAGGTGCGCTGTTTCTAGCCTTTTATCTTGGTCTCTTTGCCTGGACCGGATTATCTCGACTGGTCCGTGGCGAATTTCTATCGCTCCGTGAGAGAGAATTTGTGGATGCTGCGCGAGTAGCAGGAGCTAGCAATAGGAGAATCATTTTCAAGCACATTCTTCCTAATGCTGTTGGTGTGATTGTTGTTTCTGTAACCCTGTTGATGTCTGGAGCGATTCTTTTAGAAACCGCTCTCTCATATCTTGGCTTTGGTGTAACTCCGCCAGATGTTTCCTTGGGCCTTCTGATTAGTACCTATCAAGATTCGTTCACTACTAGACCGTACCTATTTTGGTGGCCGGGCGTAGCAATCATCACTATTGCCTTGAGCATCAACTTCATTGGAGATGGTTTGCGCGATGCATTCGATCCTCGACAGAGAAGAAAAGTAACTCTTAAAGAGAGAAGAACTAAGTTGGTACGTGGTTTATCTCGAAAGTCTGCCGATGTTTAATTCACCGAAGAACGATCAGTACAGCGATAGCTATGGTGGCCACAACTACGGGCGCGCAGTCACGTCTGAACTCTCCGTCAGTATTGTGACCAGAGTTAGCCAAAGCAAGGTTGAAGTTATCAAATCTCGTGGAAATAAGCATGTAAGCGGCACCAGATTCGGATTTAGGAGATTCTCCAGCTCTGATGCTTCCGCCCATCTCCATCTTGGTGCCACGGAAGTCGCTCGAGTGAAGTCGGCGGGCGTGATATCGCCCCGGAGCCGGTGCTGCCCAAGCATGGATTTTTTTGCCATCGTTAGTCGTCACAGACAAGCTATAGCGGGTATCAATAGAGCGTACGTCGCTCCAAGGAATGATGTGTCTAGAAATTGGATTAACGATTTCCAACCCCTCATCAAAAATGACGATTTTGGGTTTATGCATGAGCGCGTAGAAGATGCAGATCGCAACAGTGGCCCACGCGCAACTAATGAAGATTTCTCTGAGTTCGCTGGAGATTATGGATTCAATGACCAAGCCGACAAAAATAAAACACAGAAAGTAAAATCCAGCGCTGCTGGCACGACTTCTGAAAAGTTCAATATTGGTACGGGCCATTTCTTCGCTGTCCACAGGAGAAGGCTCTCACAAGTGAGGAGCGTTTGTCTTGTCTGAATCAATTCTTGAGGTTAAAGATTTTTCTGTCGAATTCTGGGTAGATGGTGTTTGGTACCCGGCTGTCGTAGATATGAATTTTGATTTGCAGCCTGGCAAAGTTCTTGCAATCGTTGGTGAGTCAGGTAGTGGCAAGTCAACTACTGCAATGGGACTTATGAGTTTGCTTGCACCCAATTCAAAAATGAGTGGCAGCGTAAAGGTTAAGGGCGAGGAGATGTTAGGCGCTTCTCAAAAAGTTCTCAGAAAATTCCGCGGCAAGGAAGTTGCCTACATTTTCCAAGAGCCTATGACCGCGCTAAACCCTGTTTACACAATTGGTTTTCAGATTTCTGAAACGCTTCGCACGCACTTTGATATGGGTCCTGCTGAGGCGAAAAATAGAGCCATCGAGTTGCTGACTATGGTAGAAATCCCAGATCCTCAGATGGCTGTTGATAAGTATCCGCACCAGCTTTCAGGCGGACAGCGTCAGAGAGCAATGATTGCTCAGGCCTTGGCCTGCGACCCAGCGCTTCTAGTAGCGGATGAGCCAACCACAGCGCTCGATGTGACCGTACAGGCAGAAATTCTTGAATTGATGCGTGGCCTTAAAGACCGTCTCAATTCTGCGATCTTGTTGATCACGCATGCAATGGGAGTTGTCGCTGATCTAGCAGATGACATTCTCGTGATGAAAAATGGAGTTGTTGTTGAATCTGGAACTTCAGAACAGATTTTTTATAATCCCACCCATCCTTATACAAAAGAACTTCTTGCCGCAGTTCCAATTTTGGGAAATAGCAAGAAAAGAAGTCTTGTATTTGAAACCGCAGAGCGTCCTGAACCGGTTCTAAAGTTGGAGAATATCACCGTTGAATATCCAAAGAGAGGTCGAGTACCTGCATTTACCGCGGTGAAAGACTTTAGTTTAGAGATTTTCCCAGGCGAAATTGTTGGCTTGGTTGGCGAATCTGGATCGGGAAAAACTACGGTCGGTCGTGCCGCCATCGGTCTACTTCCAGTTAAATCTGGAAAAATAGAGATCGTAGGAACCGACATCTCTGGAGCAAATGACAAACTTTTGAAATCAATTAGACGCTACACAGGAATTGTTTTCCAAGATCCTGCATCGTCTCTCAATCCTAGAATGCCAATTGGTGAGTCAATCGGAGAACCAATCTTTCTAGCTAAAAAAGCAGAAGGTGACGAACTCAACAAGCAGGTAGAAGATCTACTTGAGTCTGTTGAACTACCTCGTAGTTACAGGAATCGTTTTCCTCACGAGTTATCCGGCGGACAAAGACAACGTGTAGGTATTGCTCGTGCACTTGCTCTTACTCCTAGCTTGTTGATCGCTGATGAACCAACATCTGCCCTTGATGTTTCGGTTCAAGCAAGATTTTTGGAGCTATTTCAAGATCTGCAAGCAAAACTGAAATTCGCATGCCTCTTCGTTTCTCACGATTTGGCTGTTATCGATATTCTCGCTCACCGAGTTGCAGTGATGCAGAACGGGCTTTTAGTCGAGCAGGGCGAACGAGATGCGATTCTTAAGAACCCTCAAGAGCCTTACACGCGTCGTCTAATTGATGCTGTGCCAGTACCCGACCCTCGAATCCAAGCTGAGCGTCGAGCAAAGAGACTAAGCCTCAAGTAAGACGGTTTCTCGGTCACTGGGTTACTGGGCCAAAAACGTTGGTTGAAGCACGCCTAAGCCCAGCGCTCTCTCTGCTTGAGCCATTGCCGTGATAAGTGGAGCTTCCTGATCTTTTCCTGAGACAAAGCCAAGTCCAACTGGAAGTCCTGAAACCAATCCCATCGGAATTGTTCCTATTGGAGTTCCCGCAATGGCCGGCGCCATAGTAATCCAACTGGCAGAGCCGTAAGAATCTCCATTTTCTAGAGAGCTTACCCATGCTGGTCCATACGTGCAGCCAATCAAAACATCTACCTCGCTCGAGCAGGGAGAAAGTGTGGATTCCGCCCAGGATTTATTTCTTGCCCGAGCTGCTTGGTATTCATCTTTCTTTAATTGAAGGTCGAGCGCTTTCTCAAAGTGTTCCTGGCCAAAATATTTAAGTTCTTGGTCGAAATGTTCTTTATTGAAATTAACAACATCCTCTAAATTTGACACTCGTGCGCCATGTCGAGTTTTTAGGTATTTTTCAAGACCTCTACCTAACTCGTACAGCAGAACAAAAAGTTCATCATCTTGCTCTTCCTGATCAGGTGGTGTCAGGTTAACTTCCACAAACTTCATGCCTGCTTTTTCAAGCTTCGTAACCGTATCATCAAAAAGCGCGTTTACGGCTGAATCTTCAGTCATCCACTGAGGGACAATTCCAATCCTAATAGCTTGATCTGATAGCGCCGCCACTGAGTAGATCTTTTTCTGAGTCAATACATCCAATAAAGTCGACGCTTGTGAGACTGTTTGTGTAATCGGTCCAGGTGAATCCTGGCTTGCACTTATTGGAATCATGCCATCCCGAGGAATGCTTCCTACAGTCGGTTTTATTCCTACACATCCATTGAGAGAAGCTGGACAAATAATTGAACCATCTGTTTCAGAACCAATCGCCCATTGGGTCAAGCCGGCTGCCACGGCAGCGCCCGAACCTGAAGAGGAGCCACCAGCACTGCGCCCATGCTTCCAAGGATTTGCTGTTAAGCCTCCAACGGCCGACCACCCACTTGCAGATTTATTTGAGCGAATATTGGCCCATTCAGAGAGATTTGTAGAACCGATAATCACCGCGCCCGATTCTCGCAGTCTACGAGCAAGGGTTGAATCTTGAGTGACAGGCGTGTCGACCAGAGCCAATGACCCAGCTGTTGCAGGTAAACCTATTGCTTCAATGTTGTCCTTAATCAGAATAGGAATACCTTGAAGCGGTAGATCACTGTTTTGCAGGTCATACTCACTTGCTCTATCCAACGCGTCTTCAGCGGTTGCAAGGACAGATTTGAGTGCGTAACCGTTTCGATCTATAGATTCTATTTTGTTGAGGGATTCTTCAACTAGAGCGATTGATTTCATGAGTAAACCTTTCCTTTCGGCCAAAACTTAACGTCGGTTGATCTGTAGCTTGTCCTATATTCCTGCAGCATGGCCTTCTGAGCGTGGATCAGAGCCAAAGGCAAGAGTTCCATTTGGAAGAACTTCTAATACTTGCACGGAAGAAGCGTGCCCATATTCTCCAAGCACAACAACATCATGACCGCGAGACCTAAGATCGTTGATTATCTCTTCACCAAATCTTGACTCTACGGATAACACACCTTTTACCTGCTCATTCACCGCCGAGGTAGAGGGATCTGACAAATGCATCCACCGTGGTGCTTCTGCAACCTGCTGAACTGACATTCCCTCGTCAATGAGTCCTGTGACTAATTGGAAGTTTGTTTGCACTTGAACGTTGGCACCTGGAGTTCCACCTACATATTTAAGGGATCCATCTGGCTTTGTAATTGTGAAAGCCTGAAGCGTGTGCGCGGGGCGTTTTCCGGGAGCAATGAAGTTCGGTGAATATGGGTCGAGATTAAATCCGGTCAAGCGATTATTTAGAATCATTCCTGTTCCGGGCACAACCCATGAAGCGCCAAATCCATGGAACACAGATTGAATCCACGAAACCGCATTGCCATCAGCATCTGCAACTAAAAAATAAGTCGTATCGCTACCTTCTGATGGACTGATATTTTTATTATCCGCCTGAGCCAGATCGATCGATTGCGCCTTTCGGGCAATGTGAGTTGAATTCAGAATCGATTGCACATCGACCGGTGTAACTTCGGGATCAGAAATGATCGAATTGCGATCGGTAAAAGCTATTTTTTTTGCTTCAACCTGCATGTGAATCCAGTCTGCATCACTGATTGATGACTTATCAAAGGTGCCAGCGATGAGCAGCTGCTCCATCAAAATCATTCCTTGAGTCGGCGGCGGATTTCCATGAACTTCAAAATCGCGGTATTTAATTGAAAGCGGAGCAGAAACACGAGTGGTGTGAGCCTGGAGATCTGATGCGTTAAACCATCCATCAGTGCCACTAATTATCTTGTCTGCGATTGAACCACTATAGAAGGCATCACGTCCACCCTTAATAATTTCTTTTAGCACCCAGGCCATATCCTTATTTGTAACTAAATCACCGAGTTTGATATCAGTTGGAATTCCAAGTGACTTGAATAAATCTGTCTCCGGAAATTGTTTTAGATGGTAATTAATTCGTCCAATAAATCCTTCATTAGCTGGAAAGCCCTTATCAGCATAAGCAAGCGCTGGCGCAAGAATTTGCTCCATTGGAAGTTTTCCATAGAGCTCATGAGCGGCATACCAACCAGAGACGACGCCCGGAACTGTCGCAGCCTTATAGCCATGAAGTGGAATCTCTGTGCCAAATGCGTCACGGTTTGCCCCGTGTGGTGCTTCGCCAGAACCATTAAATGCTAAGTTAGTTTTTGATTGAGCGTGGTGCGTTACAAGAAATAGATCCCCGCCAAGTCCCGATGCGCCTGGTTCTACAACGGAAATTACGGCAGATAGGGCGATACCAGCATCAATAAATGAACCGCCAGTCTCCAGAATGTGAAGGGCAGCTGAAACAGCTAGTGGTTGAGAAGCGGCAGCGCCACCCTTTTTTGCGTACACGATTCCACGGTGAGTTTTTGGCATATTCATTTACACATCTTAACTGAGTCACATGTAATTCGCACTAATCAGATCTAGCGTAGTTTGTGAATCATTCCCCGCACAGTCGATATTTAGCGTCATTCGACCAAGGGATTAAGCAAAATTGGCGAATCTCTTTCACTTTTATAATTGATCATTTATTGTTAAGTCATGATTCAAAAGAAAATTACCGGTCCTGCCTCTTATTTCCCGTCGATTGAGACGAAATATGGCAAGCCGATTGAGCATTGGATGAAGGAACTCAAGAAGGTTTCAAAGCTCGCCCACATGGAGCAGGTCGCCCACCTCAAAGAAAAGTTTGAAATGGGTCACGGCCATGCAAATGCAATCGTGGCTGTATTTCGACAGAAGAATGGCTTATAGGGAACTCTTCTTTTTCTCTCTAAACCGAGGTAATCTTTTCTCCATCTAAGAAATGGGTGGTTTAGGTGTTAGTTACAGAGATTTCATTCAAACCGTATACATACAAAATGCTTCGCACGATCGGTGATGTCAATCTTCCCGAGGGCGTGAACGAAGGAATGGAACTAGCTGTCTTCGTACATACAGACGAGGGAGTGACGGGCTGTTCTGTTGGAGCGGGTAACGCCGAGCAATCACTTCCAGCGCTTGTCGATCTTGTAATTGGTACAGATCCTCGTTCTGTGCGTAGCACTTGGAATCGGATGACAGCGCGCGCCTTTAAACAAGGTAATCACGGTGCTATGGCAGCAGGAATTTCTGCGATCGATCGTGCACTCTGGGACGTGCGAGCCAAACTTCATGGATTACCACTCTGGAAAGAATTGGGTGGAGATGGAAAACCGGTTCGTGCTTACGCGAGTGGCTTAGATTCTCCTCTCAGTGATGAAGATTTGTATAAGTTCTACGCGGGACTTGCAGCAAAAGGTGTCACCGCAGGAAAACTCAAAGTAGGACGTGACGCCGATGACGATGAGCGACGCGTTCGCATAATGGCTGATGCACTCAGTTCCAATGGTGGTCGTGCACAGTTAATTATTGATGCCAATGAGTTTTGGACGCCAAAGCAAGCAATCCAGAGAATTGCACGTTTAGAAAAACACTTTGACTTTCTCTGGGTTGAAGAACCGACTCCTCGGGGCGATTTCGAAGGACTTCGACGTGTCTCTGAAGGCGTTCGTGCTCCGATAGCAACTGGAGAGAACTTCACTGATCCACAGCAGTTCGTCCCGCTATTCCAGCATGGAGCAGGAGATGTC
>Ga0209191_1002437_pt1 | contig 11528 bp, 10 predicted proteins | sample S_130626_EF_Meta_FD_187320 | JGI IMG/M metagenome (GOLD analysis project Ga0209191, IMG submission 187320) | Freshwater microbial communities from Lake Simoncouche, Canada to study carbon cycling - S_130626_EF_MetaG (SPAdes) (version 2) | ecosystem: Environmental > Aquatic > Freshwater > Lake ... | reverse complement strand
ACTTTATCTGTGTGGGAACTCCTCAGAGTAAAGATGGTTTAGCTGCCGATCTGACGTATGTGAAATCTTCAGTAGCCGCGATTGCACCGCACCTTAAGGATGGATCACTCGTCGTAGGAAAATCAACAGTGCCAGTGGGAACTGCGCAAATGTTGCGTGAGCAATTAGCTAAAGATGCTCCGCACGCCGACCTTGCATGGAACCCAGAATTCCTCCGTGAAGGTTTTGCTGTCGAAGATACGTTAACTCCGAATCGTTTGGTCGTTGGAGTTGCTCATGATCGCGCTGAAGAGATTCTTAAAGAGGTTTACAAGCCAGTCATTGCACTTGGTACACCTTGGATTCGAGCAGATCTTCCTACTTCAGAACTTGTGAAGGTTGCTGCAAACTCGTTCCTTGCTACAAAAATTTCATTTATCAATGCCATGGCTGAGGTGTGCGAAGCTGCCGGGGGCGATGTCACTGTGCTTGCTACAGCGATTGGATATGACCCACGTATTGGTAGTCGCTTCCTTCAGGCTGGTATCGGTTTTGGTGGAGGTTGTCTTCCTAAAGATATCCGTGCATTTATGGCACGCGCGCAAGAACTTGGCGCCGACCAAGCTCTTGAATTCTTGCGAGAAATTGATGCGATCAACATCAGAGCTCGCCAGCGTGTGATCGATGTAGTACGTGCAGATCTATCTGAAGACTTAACCCAGTATAAAATTGCAGTACTCGGTGCAACATTTAAGCCCGATAGCGATGATGTACGCGATTCCCCAGCTCTAGATATTGCAGCTCAACTTCAAGCAGCAGGTGCTGCAGTCGTTGTACATGATCCAAAGGGCATCGAACCTGCACGTAAGCGCTTTCCAAATCTTGAATATGCAGAACGTGTAGCCGATGCAGTCAAAGGTGCAGATGCAATCTTGCACTTAACTGAGTGGAAGGAATATCGCGAGTTAGATCCATCTGTGATTGGTCAACTCGTAAAGTCTAAGTTCCTTATTGATGGACGAAATGCTCTTGATCGCGATAAGTGGCGTAAAGCCGGCTGGCGTGTGCACGCTCTTGGCCGTTCAGATTAATTAAATCTAGAACCCAGTCTTCTTCTTTGTAGTGAGGTTGGCACCTTTCGCCTTTGCCTCTGCATTGATCTCTTTCAACCCTTGCTCGACCTTTGCAGCAATTGCGCTATCTGCAAGACCTAAAATTCTGGCGGCAAGGAGCGCTGCGTTCTTAGCATTTCCAATTCCCACAGTTGCAACTGGAATTCCTGCTGGCATCTGAACAATGGAGAGTAGTGAATCCATTCCATCCAAATTCTTGAGTGGCACTGGTACGCCAATAACAGGAAGTGAGGTGAGAGAGGCAACCATTCCCGGCAAGTGTGCAGCTCCGCCAGCCCCGGCGATGATTACCTTAAATCCTGCAGCTACAGCACCTTGAGCAAATGCAACCATCTCGGTAGGCATGCGATGTGCGCTTATTACATCTGCACTATATGAAATTCCAAGTGCCTCTAACATTGTGGCGGCCTCACTCATTACAGGCCAATCAGAATCTGATCCCATGATGATTGCAACATCACTCATCGATCTCTCCACTCATGTAGTCACGGGCATGCACAATTAACTCCTCTAAGTGTAGAAGATCTTCGCCAACTGCATTGACATGGCCAATCTTTCGACCGGGGCGCACTTCTTTCATATATTGATGCACCTTGAGCTCTGGATTGCGGGCCATGAGGTGAAGATAGGGGCGATACATGTCGCTCTTATCGCCACCCAGAATATTTCCCATCACCGCAAAGGATGCAGTCATCGATGGGTCGCCCAAAGGAAGATCTAAAATCGCGCGCAAATGTTGTTCGAATTGGCTCGTTACTGAACCTTCAATCGTCCAGTGACCAGAATTATGTGGTCGCATAGCAAGTTCATTAATGAATAACTGATCACCTTTAACGAACATCTCAACAGCCATTACTCCGACAAGACCCACGCGCTCAGCAATTGTCAAAGCTAGGGCTGAAGCTTTCTCGGAAATTTCTGGAGAAATCTTCGGTGCTGGAGTTATGGTGCGAGTGCAAATTCCATCCTCTTGAATGGTTTGAGTGGGTGCCCACGTGCTCGCTTGGCCATGTGGGGAGCGTGCAACCATCACTGCAATTTCTAAGTCGAACTCCACAAGCTCTTCTATGAGAAGTTGAGGATTGATTGCAATTATTTCTTCAAGCAAGTCGCGATTGAGAATCTTCCAGACTCCTCGACCGTCATAACCTCCAGAAATAGCTTTAGCAATCACTGGAAATGAAGAAATCTGTTCTTCGTCAGCGATGACCTGCCACTGAGGCGAGGGAAGATCGCTGAGCACCTTGCGCATCTCCGCTTTATTCTGTGAATATATAAAGGCTGATGATGGTGGATAGACGCGTATTCCTTCTGCCTCTAAACCTTTAATGACTGAGAGTGGAACAAGTTCGTGCTCAAAGGTGATGACATCACAATCTCGTGCAAATTTTAAAACTTCCTTGAGGTCACGAAAGTCCCCAACCTCATGATCGCAAATTTGTGCCGCGCTATCACTCTTGTCTTGTGCAAAGAGTTTAAGAGTTACTCCTAGCGCAATAGCTGGGGCTACCGTCATACGCGCCAATTGGCCCGCACCGATAATTCCAACAACTGGGAATGGATTTCTCACTGACTTATCGTAGATGAACTACGTCACCGACTGTAACGATCTGCCCGTCTTCAAGGTGAAGTCGACCCTGCTCATCGAAGGAGAGTGCACGGGATCGGATCATATTTTCAGATAGCCCGGCAATTGTGACCTCTCTCCCCTGTGTTGCAGATAGTTGGGAGTACTGCTCAAGAAAACTTTCACCTTGATCCCACTGCGTGAAATCCTTCTCGAATGCGTTGAGGAGAAGTGGAAGTAAGAAATTTCGATCGAGTTTGGTAACACCTGAAAGAGCTAGGGATGTTGCATTTTCAACAGGAAGCTCGGTGACGGTTGTTGAAATATTAATTCCTATCCCAATAATTACACCGTGACCAACGGCTGTAGAAATAATTCCTCCCACCTTCTTCTCATCAATCAGGAGATCATTTGGCCACTTAATTGAAACGTTTGCGCTAATTTTTCTCAATGTATCAGCGATAGAAAAGCCAGCGAGCAACGGGATGAAACCCCAGTCATCGCGAGAACGTGTTGGGTTTAGATACAGTGAAAAGAGAAGCGCGGTTGATGGCGGTGCAAGAAATGATCTATCCAAACGTCCGCGTCCTGCGCTTTGGTAATTTGCGACGATGACATCACCACTTTTGCCATCTCCTGCAGTAATTTTATTTGCAAGATCGTCTTGGGTTGAGGCCGTGAGATCAACCACGCTTACTCGCCAGTACCGCGACAAGGCAGCGGTGATTCGGCTCTGATCTAGTGGCGCTCTTGGCGCATCTATACCCATGCCTAGTACCGTATACACATGAGCCCAGATCTGCACACTACTGCGGGAAAAATCGAAGATCTCCGCGAAAAAATCGATGAAGCTGTCAATGCCGGCTCAGCCCGTGCCGTTGAAAAGCAACATGCCAAGGGTAAGCACACTGCCCGTGAGCGCATTGAGATGCTCGTCGATCCCGATTCCTTTACTGAAATTGATGAGTTTGCACGTCATCGCTCAAACCAATTTGGGATGGAGAAATCGCGTCCGTATGGTGATGGTGTCGTGATCGGAACAGCAACAGTTGATGGACGCCCTATCGCTCTCTACTCGCAAGACTTCACAGTCTTTGGTGGAAGCCTCGGTGAAGTACATGCAGAGAAAATAGTTAAGATCGCAGAATTTGCCCTTAAGAGTGGAATTCCACTTATCGGTATCAACGATTCTGGCGGAGCACGTATTCAAGAAGGCGTTGCCTCACTTAATGGCTACGGAAAAATTTTCCGTTTAAATACGCGTTCATCTGGCGTGATTCCGCAAATCTCCTTGATCCTAGGGCCATGTGCTGGTGGATCTGCTTACTCCCCTGCTCTTACAGACTTTACCGTGATGGTTAAAGAGACTTCAAATATGTTCATCACTGGACCAGATGTCATTAAAACTGTGACCGGTGAAGATGTTGATATGGAAGAACTTGGTGGCGCCTTTACTCATAACACCAAATCTGGAAACTCACATTACATGGCGGATTCCGAAGCTGATGCTATTGATTATGTGAAAGCACTATTGTCATATCTGCCATCAAATAACATGGATGGTTCGCCAGTACTTCCCGCAACAGAGACCCTCGCAAAGAGCGCATCAGATATTTCGCTCAACACCTTAATCCCTGACTCTCCAAACCAGCCGTATGACATGAAAATTCTCATTGAGTCCTTAGTAGATGAGGGCGAGTTCTTAGAAGTCCACGCCCTTTATGCGCCAAATATCGTCGTTGGTTTTGCGCGAATCGAAGGTCAATCAGTTGGAATCATCGCAAATCAGCCTTCGCAATTGGCGGGCACCCTTGATATCAATTCCAGTGAAAAAGCCGCCAGATTCTTACGTTTCTGCGATGCATTTAATATTCCAATTCTAACCTTGGTTGATGTTCCAGGTTTTATGCCGGGTACAGAGCAGGAATGGAACGGAATCATTCGCCGTGGAGCTAAGTTGCTCTACGCATATGCAGAAGCATCAGTCCCACTCGTTACCTTGATTACCCGTAAGGCATACGGTGGAGCCTTTATTGTGATGGGCTCAAAGTACTTGGGAAGTGATATCAACTTTGCATGGCCAACGGCAGAAATTGCTGTCATGGGCGCTCAAGGGGCTGTAAATATCTTGTATAGAAAAGATATTGCTGAAGCAACAGATCCCGAGTCACTTCGCAAAGAACTCGTCACAGATTACACAGAGAAGCTATCGAATCCATATGCAGCAGCTGAGCGTGGAACGATCGATTCTGTTATTGAACCAGAAGACTCACGTGCATATATCACCAAAGCCTTTCGCACCTTAAAGACCAAGCGTGACATTCTTCCGGCGCGCAAGCATGGAAATATTCCGCTCTAATGAAATTTACAATTACATCAGGAAATCCAACTCCTGAAGAGTTACTGGCTCTTGAGGCAGCTCTCGAATTACGTAAACCTGTTGACCTCAAACCTGTCGTTAAAAAAAGTATCTTTGGGCTTCCTCAACTTCGCCAACCTTTACCTCATCAAATCACCTACGGCGCAAGAAGGTTTGACTAGTGCCGAAAATAGTTCTTGCTTCACAATCCACGTCACGAAAACGATTGCTCGTTGATGCCGGTTTGTCACCTGAAATCATCGTGAGTAATGTCGATGAAGAGACCGAATTCTTTAATTCAATGTCACCGGAGGATATGGTGATCGCTTTAGCTATCTCTAAAGCTCATACTGTGAGAGAGATGATCGACTATCCAGCAATTATCATCGGTTGTGATTCAACTTTCGATGTTGATGGAGTTTCTTTCGGCAAGCCAGGTACTCCAGAAATTGCTCGCCAAAGAGCGCGCGCGATCAGCGGTCGCAGCGGTCTACTACATACAGGTCACTGCATTATCGATACCGAAAAGGGTGTTGAAATTGCCGACCGAGTCACAACAAAGGTGACCTTCTCTGACATGAGTGAAGAAGAGATTGAGGATTACATCGCCTCTGGTGAACCTCTTCACGTCGCAGGTGGTTTTACCCTCGATGGTCATGGCTCCCCCTTCATCCCAGTAATCGAAGGTGATTACACCAACGTTGTTGGAATCTCGATGCCCTTTCTTCGTAGCGCGATGAAGCAACTTGGATATTCGTGGCCACAGGTGAAGGAGATGTCATGAAACGTGTTCTGATTGCAAATCGCGGCGAAATCGCGATTCGAGTTATCCGTGCCTGTAAAGATCACAATCTCGAAAGTGTTGCGATTTACTCTGAAGAAGATCGCGATGCTCTCCATGTGCGTTCCGCTGACTTTGCTTACTCACTCAATGGAGTAGTTGCCAAAGATACATATTTGAATATCCCCAAGATTATTGCTCTCGCTAAAGAATCTGACGCTGATGCGATTCATCCCGGATATGGATTTCTCTCTGAGAACGCAGATTTCGCGCAAGCTGTAATCGATGCAGGTCTTATTTGGATTGGTCCGCCACCGTCTGCGATTAGCGCGCTAGGTGACAAAGTTTCGGCTCGACGTATTGCAGCAAAGGCTGGTGCACCACTTGTAGCCGGTACCAAAGATCCAGTTGCTGGCCATGATGAAGTCATCGCGTTTGCAAAGGAATATGGACTTCCCGTTGCGATAAAAGCTGCCTTCGGTGGTGGTGGGCGCGGACTAAAGGTCGCTCATACTCTCGAAGAAATTCCAGAACTCTTTGCCTCTGCAGTACGTGAGGCTATTGCAGGATTTGGACGCGGTGAGTGTTTTGTCGAGCGTTATTTAGATAAACCTCGCCACGTTGAGACCCAAGTTCTTGTAGATAAGCATGGACATGCTGTTGTTATTAGTACACGTGATTGCTCACTTCAACGTCGCCACCAAAAACTTGTCGAAGAAGCCCCAGCCCCATTTCTAACAGAAGCTCAAAATGAAGAGCTATATCGTTCGAGCAAAGCAATAATGAAAGAGGCGGGATACATTGGAGCCGGTACTTGTGAATTTCTTGTAGGAGCAGACGGAACTATTTCATTCCTTGAAGTTAATACGCGCTTACAGGTAGAACATCCCGTATCCGAAGAAGTAACTGGTATCGATCTTGTTCGTGAACAATTTAGAATCGCAATGGGTGAAGCATTGGGCTTTGATGATCCTGTGATTCGGGGACATAGCCTTGAATTTCGAATTAACGGTGAAGATCCCGGTAGATCTTTTCTGCCAGCACCAGGTCGCATCACTACATGGCAAATTCCGACAGGTCCTGGAGTACGAGTTGATGCCGGCTTTACTCAAGGTGATGTCATCGGAGGAAACTTTGACTCACTGCTAGCTAAGTTAATTGTTACCGGAGCAACACGTCAGCAGGCAATTGAACGAGCTCGTAGAGCTCTAGCAGAGTTTGAAATTGGAGGGCTTGCAACGGCTCTTCCATTCCACCGCGCAATTGTCGAAGATCCTGCATACACGCAGAAATTTTCTGTCTATACAAGCTATATTGAAAATGAATTCGTTAATGAGATTCCAGCATTTGTTCATCAGGCGACAGATAATGACACGAAGGCCGCCAATGAACTGCTTGTGGCAGAGGTTAATGGAAAACGTTTTGAGATAAAGGTTCATGCACCAGCCCCAGTAGTTAAGCGCCACCGAGCAAAACAATCATCTGTTGGTGGTGCAACTGGCACAGCCCTTGCTAGTCCCATGCAGGGAACTGTCGTAAAAATTGCAGTACAGGAAGGGGCGCACGTTGAGGTGGGAGAGCTCATCATTGTGCTTGAAGCGATGAAGATGGAGCAACCACTCAATGCCCATAAGAGCGGCATCGTGACCAACCTCAAGGTCGCAATCGGTGAGACAGTTGCTAGCGCCACCATTCTCTGTGACATTATTGATGCATGACATCAACTGACATTCTCTATTCAGACCCTCTTCAGGCTGCCGCGATAGCAGCATCAGAGATTGCATCTCGTACAGGCGTCGCATCACATGATGTAGCACTTGTCATGGGATCAGGTTGGGTTGGCGCAGTCGACGCACTTGGCACACCACGTTATGAGTGCAATGCCGAAGAAATTACTGGATTTTTTGCTCCAGCTGTGGAAGGTCACTCTGGAAAAGTTCGATCGTATGAAATCAAAGATGGCGATCGCACAATTCGTGCTCTTGTCTTCTTAGGCCGTACACATCTCTATGAAGGCAAAGGTATGGAGCCTGTCGTACACGGAGTTCGCACTGCAGTAAAGGCGGGTTGCAAAGTAATTATTTTGACTAATGCTTGTGGTGGAATCAATACCGCTTATCACGTGGGACAACCCGTGCTTATCCGTGATCACATTTCATTGACGGCTCAATCTCCCCTTGTAGGTGCCACATTTGTAGACCTCACCGATCTCTACAGCAAGCGTATTAGAGCAATTGTGAAGTCGGCAGATACTTCACTCCAGGAAGGTGTCTACGTTCATTGGCGTGGGCCAACGTATGAGACACCAGCAGAAATTCACATGATGCGCACACTTGGCGCTGATCTTGTTGGAATGTCAACTGTTCCAGAAGCAATTGCAGCACATGCGTTAGGTGCTGAAGTTCTTGGAATTTCACTAGTAACAAATGCAGCAGCTGGAGTTACAGGAGAGAAACTTAATCACGAAGAGGTAATTGCGGCAGGAAAAGCAGCGGCAAGTTCTATGGGTGCACTCCTAGCAAAAACTATTCCACAGATCGTCTAGCCTAGATAAGATCACAGATATGGACCACGCTTTAGTTGCAGAGGTAAAGGTTTGGATTGAAGATGATCCCGATCCTGTAACGGCTTCGCGTTTGCAAAAACTTCTCGACAGTGGTGATGAAGCAACTCTGCGAACCCATTTCAACGGCTTTCTCCAATTTGGTACGGCAGGCCTACGTGGTCCCAACGGCCCTGGCCCTTCATGCATGAATCGCGCTGTTGTGGGGCGGACTGCCGCAGGAATTGCCGCGTACATGAAAGCTCGAGGAATGACTCGAGTTGTTATTGGCCGCGATGCAAGACATGGCTCAGCTGATTACGCAATCGAAAGTGCGGAAATTTTTAGTGGTGCTGGGCTGGAAGTTTTTATGCTTCCGCGAGCACTACCAACTCCTGTGCTTGCCTTTGCCACTACTGCACTCAAAGCAGATGTCGGAGTCATGGTTACTGCCAGCCACAACCCTCCACAAGATAATGGCTACAAGGTCTATATCGGTCCAGATGCTGATGGAATTTCATATGCATCTTCACAAATCATTAATCCTACCGATGGATTTATAGCTGATGAAATAAAGAAAATTACTTCTTTGAAATCTCAACCTCGTGGAAACTCGTGGACGGTTCTTGATGAGACTCTCATTAACGAATATGTGCAACGCACAGCGGCCCTCGGTACAAAACCCGGTTCTCTCAAAATTGTTTACACCGCCATGCACGGCGTGGGTACCGAGACTCTTGCTCAGGTCTTTAAACGAGCGGGCTTTCCTGATCTGATCCTTGTTGCAGAGCAAGCTCATCCCGATCCAGATTTTCCTACCGTCGCATTTCCCAATCCTGAAGAACCTGGTGCAATAGATTTAGCGTTGGCGACGGCTCGCGCGGATAGTGCTGATCTAGTGATTGCAAATGATCCAGATGCAGACCGCTGCGCCGCAGCAATCAAGGATCGCTCAGGAGATTGGCGAATGCTCCGCGGCGATGAACTTGGAGTCATCTTTGGTGAGTGGATTGCGCGGACATCACCACAGGGAACATTTGGAAACTCGATTGTCTCTTCCTCTGTTCTTCGAAAAATCAGTGCTCACTATGGAATCGAGTTCAGAGAAGTTCTTACTGGATTCAAATGGCTCGCAAAGATAGAAGACCTCGCCTTTGGTTACGAAGAAGCGATTGGGTATGCAGTCGACTCGGAGACAGTAAACGATAAAGATGGGATCTCTGCCGCAATTTTCTTAGCCCAAATAGCAACAGATCTTGCTTCAGTCGGTAAAGATCTCAATGATCTACTTGATGAGGTGTGGCAACGTCATGGATTCCATGCCACTGAACAGATATCGATACGCGTTGCTGATATGGGTGCTATTACAGAGTTATTGGCGAGCTTACGCAGTAATCCCCCGCAAGAGATTGCAGGACGCACAGTTGAAAGTATTGATGATTTAGCTAAACCAACCGATGGCTTACCTCCCACAGATGGTCTTCGTCTCTGGTTATCGGGTGGGGTGCGCGTCATTATTCGACCATCAGGAACTGAGGCAAAACTCAAGTGTTACATCGAAGTGATTACATCAGATCAAGCATCAGCAGAGAAGGAAGTTAGCGCTTTGCGCGAACCGCTTAAAGCTTTCTTAGGCACCTAATTTAGAAGCTGGGATACTTGCGGAGTTAATTGCTGAAGTCTTAGAAATAAGAGCAGGTGCGCGAAGAGTAATCTCAATGCTCTTATCCGAAATTCCGTAGCGGTGCCCATAGACTCCTAGAGCAGGATCCACCTCATCATAGAGAGAACTACCTCCTAGGGTTTTGGTGAGCAAGTCAATGAGTGCAAGATCAACACGCTTAACAACTGTGGCTAGAACAAATTTCTTTGTTGCAGCATCTACTGAGAGAAATTGATCAGGTTCGATAGTGATAATTCCTGAGGGACTCTTTTTTCTATTCGCGCTATTTGAATTGACGATAGCGCTAAAGACTTCAGTAGCAGAACCTGTCGTCGTCAAGTAGATAACATCGTGACCAGAGCGAAGAAGTGATGTTGTAGTCACACTCGCCGACGACGAAATGTATTTAACCGTTGTAACTACAGATTTCTTTGCTGCCTTGGCTCCTGGTGCAAAACCTCTTTCAAAAAGCTCTTGCTGGGAAGCGTAGCCAACCATCGCTACCTTGCCACTCTTGCTTGCCAGTGCTGCGGCATATCCGGCTAAATAAGCGCCTTGAACATCGGCAAAGACGATTGATGTCACGTTAAGCGCATCAACGGTTGCATCATTGAGGATCGCAAATTGTGTCTCAGGAAATTTCAGTGATAACTCTTTGAGAGTGGCTGCATACCCAGTGCCTACCGCAATGACGATCGTACAATTCTTTTTAACCAACGCTGTGAGGCGATCTATACGATCCTTCGCATCCCCTGATGTCACGGTTGTTTCGAGGGTAAATTGCAAGTTTTTAGAAGCAACCTTTAATCCTGCTTGAGCAGCGTCATTAAATGAGCTATCTCCAGGGCCGCCTGTGTCATATGCAAGACAGATCACTGGAGTGGAGGCCTGTGCACTCGGTGAAAACAAGGCAGAAATTGTCAGTGTGGTAATCAATGTTGCGGTCAATAATTTCTTCATTAGCTGACCACGCCTAACCCTTTATATGTTGCATCCAGAGTTGCTCCGGCTACTTCGCGCGCTTTAGTACTACCTGTGTGCAAAATATCGATGAGGTGTTTTTCATCAGAGAGCAGATCGAGTGCACGCTGGCGAATAGGTCGTAAGTATTCAACGACAACCTCTGCAACAGCTGCCTTAAAATCACCATAACCCTTGCCATCAAACTCTTTTTCAAGGTTGGCGATGCTGGTTCCACTTAAGGAGCTGTGAATTGTAAGAAGATTACTAATCCCTGGCTTCTCTGCTTGATCAAACTTAACTTCTCTTTCAGCATCTGTAATCGCAGACTTAATCTTCTTTAAATTCGCTTCCGGGGTATCCATAATCTCGATAACTCCTGCAGCCGAACCTGATGACTTACTCATCTTAGAAGTGGGGTCTTGGATATCGTTAATCTTTGCACCAGCCTTTAAAATATAGGCTTCAGGTAATTGGAAAGTCTGACCATAGCGAGTATTAAAACGTCCAGCTAAATCACGGGTGAGTTCAATATGTTGGCGCT
>Ga0209191_1002435_pt1 | contig 11539 bp, 7 predicted proteins | sample S_130626_EF_Meta_FD_187320 | JGI IMG/M metagenome (GOLD analysis project Ga0209191, IMG submission 187320) | Freshwater microbial communities from Lake Simoncouche, Canada to study carbon cycling - S_130626_EF_MetaG (SPAdes) (version 2) | ecosystem: Environmental > Aquatic > Freshwater > Lake ... | reverse complement strand
CAATCGCCGAATCTCAGTTCTATGTAGGTTCCTATGGGATGGCCAGAACCGATTGGCAATTTAGCCAGCGCATGGGTAATGTTGGCATAGTGGCTGACTGCAGCACTTTTGCTATCAATGGCTACAGAGATAACAGCGATGCAAGAAGGCAACAACTCAATACAGTTGTTACTGTCGATGCCAAGCCGGATACACGCATTAGGTTGATAGCTAATGTTTTTGATATGCCTTATGCGAAAGACGCACTGGGTTTAACTACCAGCCAATACGCATCTAATCCAGCACAAGCTGGTAACTATGCAAGCGCCAACGGAACCCAAAAGACAGTGAGACAGGAACAAATTGGCGCTGTGATCGAACACAAAATTAACTCCGACCTACGCCTTCAAGCTCGTCTTTACACAGGCACCAGAGACAACTTGCAATACCAAGCCACTTCTGCCACTATTGGCACATGGGTTGGACTAGCCAGGCAATTCGGCGGCCTTGGCTTACAAGTTCAGGGCAAAGAACGGCTTGGTAGCGATAAAGCTTTTGATTGGGTAATTGGCCACGACCGTGACAGCTCTGGCGAACAGCGCCAAGGAGGTGCTGCAGCTTATGGTGCTAAAACCACTACGACCCGTAACGAACTAAATGTCGCATCCAATAGAGACTATTTCGCGCAAGCTAATTGGCATCTCATTTCAAACTGGACATTCACCACTGGTGTTCGTCAAAGCTCTGTGCAATTGAGTAGTCGCGATGACTATCTAACGGATAGCGTGGATGGTTCTGGGTCCGTCACTTACAAAGCGACGACGCCCGTTCTTGGTGCCACATGGCATGCGGCGGAAACACTTAATGTGTATGTCAACCAAGGCAAAGGATTAGAGACCCCCACTCTTTCTGAATCGGCATATTCAAAGAGTGGTTCGTCCATCGTTGGATCATTCAACCCAAATTTACTGGCATCTAGAAGCCAGCACTTAGAACTTGGAAGCAAATGGCTTCCATCAAAATTCACACGCATCGATGCAGCGTGGTTTCGCATCAAAACTAACAACGAGATCGTTACCGATTTGACTGTCAGCGGTAAAAGCGCCTATACCAATGCCCCGCAAACTTTGCGAGAAGGAATTGAGCTTGCAACCAAGCATCAATTTTCAGACCACTGGCGTGGTCAAGCATCTGCAACAACCATGCGGGCCATTTACCAAAACTGGAGTACCAAATCTGGCAATGCCTTGCCTGGGATTCCAAATAAGCAAATCTTTTCTTCGATTGCGTGGTCTCAAAAAGGATTCCAACCCGTTGCCACCAAACAAATGCCTGGGGCAGAGGTCTCGCTTGATTGGATTGGTCGATCCGTCATTTGGGCAAACGACACCAATGACGCAGCAAGCGCAGCATCAGGCTACAGCATCTTTAATGCGCGTTTCAGGCAACGCTTCGAGATAGGTCCATCTCAACTAGAAGCCTACTTAGGGATAAATAATCTGACAGACCAAAAAACCATAGGCTCAATCATCATCAACCAATCCAGCAGCCAATACTTCGAACCGGGTTCGCCTAGAAATTGGGTAGTTGGATTAATTGGGAAATTGCCTTTATAAATCTACGTAAGGAAAATTTAAATTCAAGTTTCACTTCGTGCTTGTATCGACCATCTGTAGCCTGTGTTGTGAAGTTCTCGGTATAGGCAGAGTAGGTTACGAAACCCATCGGTTTTAGAGCCATCTCCAGCCGTTGCAGGAATCAAGGTCTTGTTGGCCGATATGCGTCTATTGAAATTCTGAGCCTCCATCCTCTCAGGTATGCTTACGGATCGTCCTGTCTGCCGTTTGTAGCCTTTTCTTGATATATTTTCTCCTAGGTTGGTAGTAAAACGATTACCCAGTAGATTACAGGTTCAAGACAAGTCAATAGATTTCAAGACCATAAGTCAGAATTTGGGGAACTATTAGTACCTGATAATTGGTTATGTTGAAAAATTATTTTAAGAACCAAGGGCTATGGGTGGGTAAATGATTTACAGGCACAAGCACCTTGCCAGGAGTATGGTTGCCATCCCGCGTTACGCCAAGCAATTGCTTGTAATATCGGTGGATACATTGTTGTGTCTTTTGAGCGTATGGATATCCTTCTACTTGCGATTAGGAGAGTTTCAGACTTTTAGCATCGTCTCATCTGTACCTGTGCTGATATCAAGTGTTGCCTCTGTGGCCCTAGCAGTCCCGATATTTGTGGTGTGTGGCCTGTACCGCGCCATCTTTCGCTACAGCGGAATGCCAGCGATGATGACCATGACCCGAGCGATCTTAATTTACGGAATTTTCTTCTCGGCGATCTTCACTTTTATAGGCGTAAAGGAAGTGCCCAGAACCATTGGGCTGATCCAACCAATCATTACTTTCATACTGGTGGGTGCTTCGCGGGCTGTTGCCCGAGTTTGGCTAGGCGGTCTTTACCAACGGGAGATTAAAAAATCTTCTTTACCCCAAGTGCTAATTTATGGCGCCGGAAGCGCTGGAAGGCAGCTAGCTTCGGGCATGATCAACAGCCACGAGATGCGTGTTCTCGGGTTTTTGGACGACGACGACCGGCTACAGGGACACGTCCTTAATGGTTTGCATATCTATAACCCCGTTGATCTCGAAGAGATCGCGAACCAGAAGGGCATCACAGACGTATTGCTTGCGATGCCGACTGCTTCGCGCGAGAGGCGCAACCAAATAATTGGCCGACTTTCTAAGTTAAAGATATCTGTGAGAACGTTGCCGGGTTTAAGCGATCTCTTATCTGGCAAGGTAACCTTCAGCGACGTGCGTGAGCTTGACATTGACGATCTACTAGGAAGAGAGCCAGTCAAACCCAACGGTTTGCTACTTAACCGCAACACGCACAACAAAACTGTGCTGGTGACTGGTGCAGGTGGAAGCATCGGCAGCGAGTTGTGTAGGCAGTTGCTCAAGACCCAGCCAAGACGTCTGCTACTTGTTGACATGAGTGAGTTTGCGCTCTACCAAATTCACCAAGAGATCCAGTCTGCTCTAGAGCTTTGTGAGGTATCTATAAGCGATGACTTCGAAGTGGTGCCTCTCCTTGCCTCAGTTTGCGATGAAGTACGCATGCACGAGATTATGGACACTTGGAAGCCGCACATCATTTACCACGCCGCTGCTTACAAGCATGTGCCCTTGGTAGAGCACAACCCTGCAGAAGGCGTTCGTAACAATGTCTGGGGTACCAAGGTGTGCGCTGAGGCTGCCGTTCGAAATGGTGTTAAGAACTTTGTTCTGATCAGCACCGACAAGGCCGTTAGGCCTACAAATATCATGGGGGCAACCAAGCGGCTCGCTGAGATGGTGCTGCAGGCGCTGAACGAGACAAAACACTCACCCGATTCGCGTACTTTCAGTGTAAGTAATTCGGCTTTTAGCACAAAGACTTGCTTCTCGATGGTTCGGTTTGGAAACGTGCTTGGCTCTAGTGGTTCAGTAGTGCCTTTGTTTCGTGAGCAGATAAAGAATGGTGGCCCCATTACGCTCACCCACCCAGATATCACCCGTTACTTCATGACTATTCCAGAAGCCGCCCAACTCGTTATTCAAGCCGGGGCTATGGGGTCAGGAGGTGACGTATTTGTACTCGAAATGGGTGAGCTGGTACGGATATATGACCTAGCGACTCGCATTGTGGAGCTTTCTGGTTTGATGCTTAGAAACGAGAAAAATCCTCATGGTGACATCGAGATCAAGGTAACGGGGCTGCGACCAGGTGAGAAACTCTACGAGGAACTTTTGATCGGCGACAACCCAAAGCCTACACAACACCCCCGCATCTTGAAAGCTCACGAAAAGTTTGTGCCATGGGAGCAGCTGCAAGGGCAACTTCATTCACTCAACTTAGCACTTAGCGTAAATGATGTTCCACTAATAAGAAGCTTCTTACAAAAATTAGTAACCGGATATCAACCTAGCGATGATGTGGTAGATTGGGTGCACTTGGAGCAAAACCGTCAGGCAACTAATAACTAGATTGCAACATGGTTTTCTTTTGTCGAGTGGGTGATGCTTTCGCCAACAAGCACTGAAATTGTTAACCCTAAAAAGGAAGCAAGAAATACCAAATTTGTAACTTCTGTAGTCATGCCTGCCAAGAGCATATGCAACATTAAGAAAAGTATAAAAAAACCAAAGAGTTTGCGGTCAACGTTAAAAGATTTCTGCAATATTCTTACAGCCCACATAATGGGAAACAAAAAGAATGCAATGCTGGTAACTAGCCCCCATATTCCAGAGCGAACTGCACTAGTAAGAATTTCATTATGAAACCCATGTTCTGGAAAATTCCTAGCGTATTCAGAAGCATATTGAACAATCTCTGGAGAGTTCATCAACTCCTTCCATCCTAAATCGCCCCAACCCTTTATAGGATTATGTAAAAAATAAAACAACGCCATTCGATAGAAAGAGATTCTGATATCAGCTGAGCCCTCTGTACTCTTGGCATCCCAGCGGTAGTTAGAGATTTCGTTGATTGCGGCCAAAACCTTAGCTGTAAAGTGAGGGCTGGACTGAATAAATATTCCAGCAGTTAATAAAATTAGAAATGATATAAATAGTGTCTTTAGACGCCCATAAGTAGGTAGTGAAAATCCCAAAGCCCAAATAATTAAAAATACAGGCATATTTAGCCAGCCTGTCCTGCTTCCACTTTTAACGGATAAGTAAAGTCCAATTAGGCAGCTGGTAATAGAAATGAAGCGGTTTAGCCAACTTAAGCGGGGCCAAAAGAAAGTCAGGGCAGCAAAGCTGAGCAATGTGAAAAGCAGTGTGAGACTACCAAAACTGAGCACGTCAACGAAATAAGTAGTGATGACATGGGCGCCCCAATTCATTGTCCAGCTAGGTCTGTAGGTAAACGTCCATATGAGCGTTAATGGAAAACAATACTTCACCCATAAAAAAGTAATTGGCTGGGCACCATCTTTGTAAAGCCAACCACGTGAAATAGCCAATAGAATAGGAGCACACAAAGCAATTCTCAAAGACGCATCAAAATTAGGCGGATAAAACTCCCCCCTTAACAGTTGCCCCATACCTACTGCCAATACAGGTCCAGTTAAGGTCAGCGCAATAAGCCAGCGCCAACGTTTCAGTTCATCGGTGTCTTGAAAAGGGGTTTCTTTCTTTCGGAGTAAAAAAAACAAAGATCCTATAGAAACAAAAAGCACCACCAAATTAGTCCAGTGCTTCACCGTAAGTAAAAACACAGGCGACACAATCACCAAAGAGCGAAAACTAATCAGCTCTTTCCAAAACTCCCATCGCCGCAAGCTAGAGCCAAACGAATGCATTTTTGTCTCTAGTTCCGTGTAACGTCATGCCATAGTCGCGCAGTTCTTGTGCGCGCCATGCAAGGTGCGAATGTTTCAAGTTGCGACGGTACAACTTGCGCTCCAGCCAGCTTTGACCATAGAGCTTTCTGTCATTGACCTTGACGAGTACATCTTGGCTCTTAATACCTAAAACCATTTTCATATGCTCTTGGGTCACACTGCCGAAGTGGTGGATCCACACGCTGCCGGTGGTAGCATGTGCAATGCCGTGTTTGCGCACTTCGTTGTAAAACAATCCATCTTCAAACCCCAGCAAAGTCGGGTTGGCGCGAAAGAAGCCAATTTGATTGAAGAGCGACCAGTGGATGCACATGCAAATGGCATTACTGGATCCACGGCGCACTGCATTGGCGGTGGTGTTTTGCGCTTGTTCTGCAAACTGAGGGAAGTCGTAGTCCGCAGTACCGTCAATGCGAGCAGGGGAGACGAGTTGGAGTTGGTTCGTAGTAGCGAAATCAATCAAACGCTGCACAAACCCCGGCGCGACCACGATGTCGTTGTTCATCACAATCGTCCACTCGCTCTGTTGCGCCAAGATGCCTTGGTTCCAAGCAGCGCCGCATGAGAGGTTTTGGCGGTTCGAAATGGTGGCGCCTAAGCCACGTTGTTGCAAGTACGTTTGGGTGCCGTCGGTAGAGGCGTTGTCTACTGCGACGATGCGGCTAGCATCTACTCCGGACGCCAGCAAACTGTCAACGCACTGCTTGGTGTAGTCTAGGCAGTTTAGGGTGGCGAAGGTTACGGTGTAGTTTGACATTACAGTAATTTATTAATTAAATCCGTTTTTACTCAGAATTTTAATGAGCTGCCTCAGTCTTCTGTAATTGAAATAGCAATATGAAATGAGGGAGAATTTATAGCCACGAATTAGCATCGCAAATACAAGAAAGGTGCTGTTGCTATTTATGACTAATTTCGACTGGCTTAAAATCAATAAATCAATAAGGGATTCTTTTACAGAAGAGCCGCTTCTTTGTATATTAAAACTAAATTTTCGTCCATAAGAATCTATAACGTCTTCTACCCAATCCAAATCTGGATCCAATTTAGTAGGGTATTCCTTAAAAGATCGCATACGAACATTAGGTAATTTCGAAAATCGATTCTTGAGCGCTATATCATCTGTCATCAATAGCAGTAAAGAAGGAAAAAGCCTAGCAAAAAAATACCAAAAGTCATAATAAGCCTTAGTAAAACCAAAATCCGTTCCCCTTAAATGAATTGACCACGGGATATTGGATGCTAAACAATATGTGGTGACATACTCGTTTGCGTGAACAGGATAACTGGTTAAAAATGGCAGATCTTTAGCGAATAATGAAGCCTGGTCTAAGGGAATGCAATAAGGAATAACAGAATTAAAGTACAAGACTGATTTGTATTCAAGTGCATTAATAATTATTTGACATAGATCGTCATATTTTCTAATTAAATTAGGATTCGAATTCAATGGAAATGAAAATAATTGTTGTTCATGTGCAAACAAAGTAAATCTATCTGAGTATTCTAAATTCAAGTCTAACATGCTGCTGTCATATGCGTGTATGTTTTCCTCATGATTGAAGATGCTGTAATAATCCAAACCGCACCACGTATTAATGGGCCAATATACGGTCAAGACCTTATTTAATTTTTTTGCCAATACCTTCGCTGCTATTAAAGCATTTAGACGATTGCAAAGTCCTCCGTCACAATAAACAGCAAATATGTTAGAAGTATTAACCACACTAGTACCAATATTTTGGTATGACAAAGTCAGGTGAATCAGGATTGTTCTTCCTGTCGAGTGGGTGGGGGAGTTGAAGTACTGAAGTTCTATGCTTAACTCTATCTTTACGAATAAAGGTAAATTCAATCACTTCAGGTATTATCACGCCTTCATATTTGACGAAGCCTACGTTGTTATTCGGATGTAAATGAACAACGTCAAAATATTTTAATAGTTTCTGAAAAGTTGTATGTATTAAATCAAATCCTGATTTTTCGCAAATTAAATGTAAGTTGTGAAACTCAATACAAATAATACGAAATTTTTTTAAAGTATTATCAGATGTAAATAAAATAGATTCATACTCAGCCCCTTCAATATCCATTTGTAATATTAGTTCTTGATTGTCGTCTGTATTGCGCATTACCCAGTCGTCAAGTGTCATATACATAAAGTCATTTTTCAATCCTATGAATTTTTTCTCAAAATGAAATAATTGATTAGATATGGGGAGAGCATCAACAGAGTAGTCTGCTATGAAACAATTAACGCCAAAGCTAGCCATATCATATTCAAAACTTGCGGAGTAACCAACGCCAGGAGAGAAACATCCGCTAATACCGTCAAGATCGTTTGGTATCAGATACCCCCCGTCACTGTCACCCCCCAACCTTATTAAATCATGCTCAGTTTGCAAAGGCTTAATCGAATTAATAAAGCTAATAATTTTACTTTTTTCAGTGGTACTGATTAGTTTCAAACGATTATGCAGTAAGAACTCATCTCTCCATTGCCTAATTTTGCCACCCATACCATCTCCTAAATATAAAAATTATTTTGAAAAGTAATTAATTCCAAGATCACTCAAAATTCTCTTTAGGTCAGTAAGTTGCTGAGCAGGCTCATTAAGAATTTCATTTCTAAAATTATTGAAATCAAGCCTAGTTAATTCAAAATTACTGAAAATTTTATTAGTAACCGTTTGAAATCTGAATAAAAAATCATCAGCCTCTGTATTAATTTTATAAACTCTAGGTATGGGGATATCAAGTGCATTACTAGCAGATCCGAGTAAACCAGTAATAATGCAACAACCTAAAGCTACAGCTTCTCTAGGCATGCGCTCTTTACCTGGGTGGTTGCCGAAATCAATGTAAATTTTGGAATTTGCGTAGGCAGTTATCAACTCATCAGTATTCATGCTCTCCAAAGAAACAAATTTATATTGTGAAAAATTATCCTTGAGATAGCTTGTGTATTCCATGCCTTTTTTGGGGTTATATAAAATTATATTCTTTCTATTGAATGTAGAGAAGGTATTATTAATATATTGTGAGGCGATTGGGCCGGTTATCCTGCTAAAAATAATAGAGTTATTCCTTAAAAATTCTTCATCGTATTGTGACTTAGAGAAATGTTTAAATTTCTTAAGTGACCTTACTCCTAGGTAGGGTCGGTGTCTACGAATTGACAGCCTAAGATATCTAAAAAAATCTCTATAAGAGTGGTATTGGGTTTGCGTGAAGTGATCAACAGATAACCACCATATTCCAACAGTTGCATTAGAAATCGAAAAACCTAACATACAAAACGTTTCAGGGAAAATAATTAATGTGCTCGATTTGTCATCGATATCGTGAGCAATTTTTATATAATTTTCGTACCCTAATGTAACTTCATATTGTTTTCCATAGGGAAAATATACTACTTCGGAGTTAACACCGAGCGACTGGAATTGAAATGCTAAGTTATGCAGAGATTCAGGACCGCCACTCCGAAGTCCGGAAGGGACAACTATTTGAATTTTTGTTATAGTAGGTTGAGGATCCATTGTTATCAATTAAAGGAGTAAATTTATGTGTGGATTTATTTTCGCATTTACAAAAAAAAAGCCATCAGAACAATCATTAATTGATGCTAACACATATATTCAACATAGGGGGCCAACAGCCAGTCATACAGTTCATCTTAAATCTTCAGATGGAAATTATATTACCTTGTTACACAATTTGCTTGATATTTCTGGTGAGTCCGTTGTGCAACCTCTATCAAGCGGAGGAATACATTTATTGTTCAACGGAGAAATTTATAATTATTTAGATATACCTAATGTTTCAACTGATACCGTTGCACTTTTGAAATTTATTGAGGGTAATTCAAATTTTAAGGATGGATTAGATGGCGAATTTGTTGTGGCCTCATACTCCGAAAATGGCCAAATCTTATCTGTGTTAACAGACCCCTTTCTTACAAAACCATTGTACTTCGGACGAAGTGATGACCCATGTGAGTTCGCATGCGCGTCGTATCCCTCAGCATTAACTGCGTTGGGTTTTAACCATATAATCGATGCGCAACCAAACACTAAATATTTAGTAAATATGGCTAATGTTTCTATAACTATTTCTGAAAGCTATCCAGTTCATAAGTTTGAGACTCATCAAACTTCACTTAAATATGATAATTGGTGTGAAGCTTTTATAGAGGCGGTTAGAAAAAGAGCTTTGCATGGAGGGCATCGTCCTATGTTGGCCCTATCTTCTGGCTACGATTCTGGTTGTATTTCATTAGCCATGAAGTTATTAAATATTAAATTCAATGCTTACACAATGCAGTCTGGCGAAAATATTGAAATTATTAGACGAAGGTACGAATACTTCGGAGATATTTTGGATAAAAATTTTCTGATTGATCCAGTTAGTAAAAAAGAGATTTCCACTTTGAGATTGCATGCGGTAAAAAGGATTGAAAATCTCCCATACCATCACAATGACGGGGAAGGATTTCTTAGTATGTTTTCTGACCCTGGGGCATTAGGCTCATACATAATTGCCAATGCCGCTTACCGAAATGGAGAGATAGTTAATTTATCTGGGTCGGGAGGTGACGAAATCTATAGTGATTATGGGTTTGAAGGAAAAAAACATTCTGTACATTCTGAATTCGGAGGGATATTTCCCGATAGTCTTGATGGATTTTTCCCTTGGAAGAAGTTTTATGGCGATACGCAACGAAGTTATTTAATGAAAGAAGAGTTTGTTTTTGGTGCATTTGGTATTGAATCTAGATACCCTTTTCTTGATAAATCAGTTGTCGGAGAGTTCTTAAAGCTTGACCCAGAGTTAAAAAATAGAAACTATAAGGCACCACTTCATTATTTTATGGAGAAATATGGATTTCCTTTTGAGTTGAACTCAAAAAGGGGATTTGCTATTAGAAAGGCACCTATTGGAAGAAGAGTAAAGCAAAAAATAAAAAATTTATTTAAGTAGAAGCCAAGCTAATTTTCACTCAACTTTTAACACCAATGATAAATTATGATTTCAATTTATTCCTAGACTTGCATTTAAAAGGTAATATTAATTTGATTTTTGGCGCCTGATTCTTAAATAAATCGTCAAAAAAGCGATGAAAATACCACCATTTATTCCAAAGAGTTGTATGTGGAATTTGGCATCGTAATTAGACAAAAATAATACTGGTGCCAGTAAGACTACACCCTGAACACCTGCTACTGCCATACACGCCCAAGAATACTTTCGTGCTTTATGGTTCTCAAACGGCAAATGGCTAAACGCCGCAGCCAAGCATGCACTCCCCTGCCATACCACCAACGGCAACAAATAAGTCCACACACCCTGCCATTGCTCCCCCAGCCACCCAAACTCCAGCGCAAACGCGCACCCAGCGCCTAATAGCGCCACGCTAGCAAAACCTGCCAACCCCACCCACAAAGGATTGGTACGCGCGTGTTGAGGTTGTGCCAACAACACCTGCGCCCAAGCCATATGCACCACAGCTGGCACAAAGCCCAACACGCGAAGTGGTGCGGCCATCCATCCAGTTTCTTGTGCGCCGTACAAACGCTGCCACACCACCACGATGGCTGTGGCGAGTAATGCATCGGCCAGCGTATGTGCCATGCGCATGGTGGTTGATCGATTATCGCCAGAGACGGATGCAATGGCTTCATGCGAAGAGGCTTGCAAGACTGGTGAAAGTGCGACTCTATCCGGTTTAGTCGATACGCTGCCAAATTTGGCTTGCCAATAGGGATGGAGAGCAGGTAATAACCAAGCCGCACCCACGGCATAACCCAGCAATGCAGCAACCAACAGAGCTGGTCCGCTCCATTGCATGAAAACCGCAGCAACAGCAACTAGTAAAGCCATCAACGGAGGCAACACACGCACCCCCGCCTGTGCCCAAACACCCTCCATACGCAAACGCATGCTTTGCGCAAGCATCCACGTCAATTGGCACAACGACAGCAAAAGCGCCCACAAAAGCGCGTTTACAAAAGACAAGCCGCTCCACCAAACAGCCAGCGCAGCAACAGGCGATAGCCACACAAAACGTTGCAAGCTGGAAACCCAAGCGTGTCGTGCATCATCAAAAACAGAGGCGCCATGGTTCGCCAGCAATCGTAATGGCGTTTGCGCCAGTGC
>Ga0209191_1002434_pt1 | contig 11541 bp, 19 predicted proteins | sample S_130626_EF_Meta_FD_187320 | JGI IMG/M metagenome (GOLD analysis project Ga0209191, IMG submission 187320) | Freshwater microbial communities from Lake Simoncouche, Canada to study carbon cycling - S_130626_EF_MetaG (SPAdes) (version 2) | ecosystem: Environmental > Aquatic > Freshwater > Lake ... | reverse complement strand
GTACATGAATGATCCAGTATCATTTGACCGTCTGATGAAAAAACTACGTGACTTAATGGATAAGCAAAAGACCTTTAAAGGTAGTGTGCCTGGAGAACGCGGCATAGAAGAAAGCGCACCAAGAGTAGACTCGCTTGTTACTAACGGATTAAAAATAATGCGTGGTCCAACAAGGGATGATGCCATAGCCGCATTAAAAACTCAAGTTGGCGAAAGAGATTTCAATGAACGTCGTGGGTTTTATAATTTCTATGTTCGACAACTGATGGATATGTATGGTAAAAAAGGTGTAGCAGAACGTAAAAATTCATTGCCGGCAGTAAATGAAAATGAATACTGGTGCAGTATGACCAAGAAAGCAAAGCTAATCCCAGAAGGGTATAAGAAAACAGCCAATGGGTTTATAACAAGGAAGTAACAATGATTGAACTGACCCTAGAACACTTGCAAGCATGTTTACCAGATGCCAAAGTCTCAGACTTAGAAAAGTATATTGAAGGCATCAACGAAACATTTGAACATTTTGAAATTAATACACCTGAACGCATGGCAATGTTTTTGGCACAATGTGCCCACGAATCAGCAAATTTTTCAACAACAAAAGAAAACTTAAACTATAGTGCCAAGGGATTAATGGGAACATTTAAAAAGTATTTCCCAGATGAGGCCACTGCAAAGGCATATGAGCGCAAACCAGAAAAGATTGCCAACAAAGTATACGCAAACCGCATGGGCAACGGTCCAGAAAAATCCGGAGAAGGCTATAAATATTGCGGACGAGGCCTAATACAATTAACTGGCAAAGACAATTATACCAACTGTGGACATGTGCTGGATATTGATCTATTAGAAAAGCCCGACCAGGTAGCTAACAATCCTGTTGCAGTTTTAAGTGCTGGTTGGTTTTGGGACACACGTAAACTCAATACTTGGGCAGACAAGAAAGATGTAACTACTGTTACTAAAAAAATCAACGGTGGCGATATTGGATTAGCAGATCGCAAAAAACATTTTTCTCATATACTTGAAGTATTGGAAAGTGTATTTGAAGAATTAGAACCTTAAAGGAATACAAATGAGTAAGATTATAAAATTATGTAAAGTACCTGGTGACAATCTAGGTGCTAGCGTTAGCGTACCAAGCACAACAAGACCAATAAATGGCGAATATCAAACCGGCGGCCCATACACTGGCTATAATATACAGATAGGCACTCCCAGCGGTGGTGTATTTAATTGGGGCACAGTTGTTGGTACTCCTGTTGAAGCCATGGCACAGATTGATGCATTGGCCACTGCACTTGGCACTACTGTTGCAGGCTTGGTTGGGAAGAATGTTACCAGTCCTAACATCACTGGCACTAAAACAATTTTAGCAATGGGCTATAAAGACAGAGGTGGCAGTTTGCAGCCAAGCTGTTGGGTTAGTGCAGTTAGTAGTTCAATGAGTGGCACTGTCACATTTGGTGGTGGCACAACTGGCGGCGGTTCTACAATTACTGCCAGATTAAAAGGAGCATCCGCTACCAAGGCTGTTACAAAAATGAAGGTCCATAACGATCGTAGCTTCCGCGCTACCAATGCTGATGGTACCAGTGCATGTAAGTTAGTTGCGGCTGATCCAGCATCAGGTGAAATGAACATTATTGCCACAGACTCTACCGGCAACACATATTATGTTACCAGGTTATTTGAACGGCTGGCTATTGTAACTCGTAAAACTGGTAGCTCGCATCAATTTGCCACCGGTTCAAGAGTCAAGTGGAATGAAAGTGGCGCGGTACTAAATGTATCAGTGAAAGTATAATCTTAATAAGGAGAAAGAAAATGGGACGTCCTATTAAAAGTAAGTTTTTTGGAAACACAAACTCAGGAACAACAAGTTCTGTAGATAATAAAATTGGTGGCGAAGGCGTTGCCAGCGTCGCCATTGGTTCAGCTGGTACATACACATCAGGTTTGCCAACAGTGACATTTGCCGCGCCAGAGATTCCAACTGGTGTTCGTGCTACTGGTACAGTTCATGCTCATGCTATATCAGCAGTTGCTACAGCCGCAGGTACTGGTTATAATTTAAATGATACACTAGCAGTAAACATTGTGGCAGGCGACGAAGGTCGTTATGCTACATGGACAGTAACAGGTCTAACAGCGGTAGGTATCACATTGAAAAACGGTGGTTCAGCCAACGACGTAGGTGACATATTTGCATTCAATAACCCAAACTGGCCAACTGCAATGCGTGTTAGAGTCACAGCTTCTAGCTCCGGTGTTGCCACAGCAGTTGAACTTGTTGATGGTGGTGTATTGACAACCGGTGCATTACCAGCTGCCACAGATGCAGGCGGTTTTACTCGTGTACAGACATTTGGTTCACAAGACATGAACGGTCAAAACTTACAAGTCAACATCACAGCATGGGGTGTTGCTACAGTTGCCGTTGCTGATCAAGGCAATTACACAGCCATTACTGGTGGTGCTAAAGATACTACTGCTACACCAGCCGGCGGTACAGGTGCTACATTAACTATCACTTATGAATTAAGCGGTGTTGAAATGACAAACCCTGGTTCTGGCTATCGTAGTGCTCCAGCAGTCACAGTATCAACTGGCACTGGCGCAGTTACAGCAACAGTAACCAGTTCACAACAAAATGCTTTAGACTTCTTGGCATATATTCCAAGTGGTTCTAGTGCCAAAATTGGTGACATTATTGGACAATGGAATGATCGCAGTTATAAAGTTCGTACTGCTGATGGCGTTGGCATTTGTAAACTAGTTGCGGCAACTCCTGCCGCTGGTCAAATGACTTTGGTTGCAACAGACAGTGGTGGCGCAACTTATTATGTTACTCGCTTAAACGAAAATACAGCACGTTTGGCAACAAAAACTGGCGGTAGTCCAGAATTTGGAAATGGAACTTATGTTCCTTGGACGTTTGGTTCAGCAGTAGAAGGTTACAGCGTTTCAGTAGCAAATAAATAAACCTAACACGGCCCAAGCCTCTGCGGAGTCGCACTCCTGGCACGCTTGGGTTTTTCTACGGCCATAAGTACCAACATGATAACGTTTTATGGCGACTGGGTCGCAGACAATCTTTCTGCTGACAACATTTGGAATCATTACCTGTTCCAAAACATCAACTCATCCGACGCAGAGAATCAACAGTTTACAGGTCATCCTCAACTGGATTCGGCAATATTCAAATATTTTAAATCTCCCATTGAGCTTGAAACATTTGATAATTATCGTGCTGGCGAGAAAAATGTTGTAGCAGTTGGGCTACATGGCGGCTGGCACAAAAACAAACTAAAGTTTATCAAGGAATGGTTTTATGCACATCCTGGGCGCCTGAAAGCATGGAAGGATCCTAATTGTCAAATCATACTAGACTACTGCGAAGAAGGATTTACCACTGAAGTCTTTCCTGACCTGTGGGCCTGGATTGAAGATAACAACTTGGTGGACCGTATCTTATATGTAAGCAGTAGTCATAATGTTAAAGAACTTTATAACGAATGGTGCATGTTGCATTCAATTGGGATTAACATGCAAGCAACATGGTATGGATTTTTTACCAATTGGGTAACCAGAGATAGAAAAATTAATCAAAGTTCAGACCTGCCAATGGCAACATGGGAACCAGGCACCAAACGATACATGAGTTTAAATCGACGTCCTTGGCCGCATAGAATATTGTTAACAACCTTATTAGAACGAAGTAAAATTATTGATGCTGGTGCTGTGAGTATGCCCAAAAATTTTTCAGAACCAGAAGTACATTGGAATCCAGAAGATTTTGATATACAGCATCAATGGATGCTACTAAAGAACAGGTTTAATGGATTGATAGATGGACTAGATCCTAGTTTTAATCGGCTTTATCAGCGTTTGCCATTGATAGCAGACACTGATAACTTTGGTATAAATTATGCATTAAACCTAAATGAGGAATTTTACACAAAGTTTCCAATTAACATTGTCAGTGAAACACTGTTCTTTTCTGCCGCAACATTCTTCAGCGAAAAAATATGGAAACCAATGTTGCTTGGACAACTATTTCTAGTAATGGCAAGTCCGTTTTACTTGCAAGGCCTACGGGAATTGGGCTTTCGAACATTTAGTCCTTGGATCAATGAAGAATACGACCTGATACTTGATCCAATTGAACGCTCGCTAGAATTGGTCAAGACACTAAAGGGATTGATACAACTTTCTGATTTGGAATTTCAACAATTGCTTGAAAATTGTAAACCAATACTAGAGCATAACAAACGTATTCTTACAGATCCAGACAAAATTAATAGATTAATAAGTTCCAGAGTATCTAACGCAATTGAGCAATATTGGTCAGAATAACCAATATAAATATAGCTTTAATAGAGGAATCACATGAAGGTAGCAATGATTGGATTAGGTAAGCTGGGCTTACCCTGTGCTGAAGTAATGGCAGACCATTATGATGTTTGTGGGTATGATGTAAACACTGTAGATCCAACGCAAACTGTAACTATTAAGCGTTCTATTGCAGAAGCTGTAGTTAACCAAGATTTAATCTTTGTAGCAGTGCCAACTCCGCATGATCCTGCGTATGGTGGTAGCTCACCAATTGCCAACTTGCCACCAAAAGACTTTGATTACAGTATTGTACAAAAAGTACTGGCTGAAATCAATCCGCATGTTAATAAAAATCAACTTGTAGTTTTAATAAGCACAGTCTTGCCTGGAACTGTACGTTCTAAACTGCAACCTCTAATTACAAATGCAAGATTTATTTATAATCCTTATCTTATTGCCATGGGCAGTGTTAAATGGGACATGGTCAATCCCGAATGTCTGATCATTGGCACCGAGGACGGAACTGAAACAGGTGATGCCAAGTTACTGACAAACTTCTACAAGCCAATCATGGAAAACAGTCCAGTGATCAATATTGGTACTTGGGATGAAGCAGAAGCGATTAAGATTTTCTACAACACATTTATCAGTGCCAAGATTGGTCTGGTCAACATGATCCAAGACGTGGCTGAAGCCAATGGTAATATCAACGTTGATGTTGTCACAGATGCACTGAAACGAGCAACACAGCGTATCACTGGCCCACGATATCTAACAGCAGGTATGGGTGATGCAGGTGCTTGCCATCCAAGAGATAATATTGCCCTGCGTTGGTTAGCCAACGAGTATGATTTAGGTTACGATCTGTTTCATGCATTCATGGACAGTAGAGACAAGCAGGCCAAGAAACTGGCCGATAGGCTAGTACAACTTGCCGAAGAAAATAATTTACCAGTTATCATCCACGGTCGTGCATATAAACCTTATGTTGAATATACCATTGGCAGTTATAGCGAATTAATTGGCTACTTTGTTGAAAAACAAAACGTTCAGTTGTACTACGCCGATCCATTGACAGGTGATAATATTTTAGGAAGCCCCCGAGCAGTAGTGCTAATGGCACATAACGCTGGCATTACCTATGCTGGTACGGGTGTTGAAGTTACTACAGATGGATTTTATTACGATATTGCCCCTGGTAGTATTATTGTTGATCCATGGCGCACAGTTCCAGATATTTCAGGAATGACCGTTATACATTATGGCAATCCAAGAAAGAGCATATGACCAGTCAGCGCACAGTAACATTAGACTTGCATGGAGTACGACACGAAGATGTTGATAGATTAGTAGAAAATTTTATTTTACTTAATCAACAGCACATGCCACTAACTATAATTTGTGGCAACAGTAATAGAATGATATCATTGGCCAACGACACTATTAAACATATAGGCTGTAAGACATTTAAGCCTAGTTATGGTACCATCATTGTAAGGGAGTTATCTTGAAAATAGTATTAGTAACAGGCGGATTTGATCCGCTACATAGCGGACACATTGCTTATTTTAAAGAAGCAAGAACACTAGGCGACATGTTAATTGTTGGACTTAATAGTGACGAATGGCTGGAGCGCAAAAAAGGCCAAGCATTTATGCCATGGAATGAAAGATTATGTATCATTAATAACCTGTCTATGGTAGATGAAGTTTATACCTTTGATGATGCTGATGATTCTGCAAAGCACTTTATACAACAAGCTCAGGCTCACTATCCAGACAGTGAATTAATCTTTGCCAACGGGGGCGATCGAACTGCTAATAACATACCCGAAATGGAAGTAAAGAATGTTACTTTTAAATTTGGCGTAGGTGGTACAAATAAAAAGAATAGCAGTAGTTGGATACTTGAAGAGTGGAAAGCACCTAAAACTGAAAGGCCTTGGGGTTACTACCGTGTGTTACACGAAGTGCCAGGCACCAAAGTAAAAGAACTTACAGTAATGCCAGGGCAGAGTCTAAGTATGCAACGCCATGCCAATCGTTCTGAGAATTGGCATGTAAGCGAAGGACGTTGTGTTGTTTACTATGATGATCTTGCAATATCTAAAGAATTTTCAACAAACGGAAAAGAAATGCAAACACATTCTACCATTATCGTTCCAATTGGTATGTGGCACCAATTGACAAATCCATTTGATGAACCTTGTCGAATTGTAGAGATACAGTATGGTACCAAATGTGATGAAACGGACATTGAACGGCGTAATGTTCAGTTGACTTTGTAATTGCGGTATCGTATACTTGTAAAGTAATTTTTGTTTACACAGGAGAAATTTATGAGTTTTACACCAGAGCAAATTGCTAAGTTGACTAAAGTAATCCAAGAAGGCGTACAGGTTAAACGTGAAATTGACGACCTTAATGTGGGCCTAAAAGAAACAGTTGCTGCCATTGCAGAAGAAATGGAAATTAAGGCCGCTGTATTAAACAAGGCAATCACAAAAGCTTTCAAGGGTGACTTTGAAAAGGATCAAAGCGATCTAGAAGCAGTTGAAGAAATTTTAATTGTAACTAAAAATAAGCAGTAATGAAGAAATTACTTGCTAGTGTAAGTAATTACATTCGCGAGGATTGGAATGAAAACCCAGTGCGATGTGTACTGGAAATTCTTGCTTGGTTTCTGAGCATTGGTTGTAGTTTTACAATGATGCTTACTGTGCCCAATCCTCCGTTTTTAATCCTTTATCCTCTGTTTATAGCTCAATGTGCAATTTTTGCATGGGCAAGTAAAACAAGAGGTAGCACAGGTATGCTGGCAAATTATATTTTGCTGGTTACCATTGACACCATTGCACTTGTAAAGATGTGGTTGCAATAATGGCCACTGCTCGTATGTCAACAAGGTTTCAAATGCAACGTCAAAATCATTCACCTAAAGTAAAACGCAATGATAAGCGTTATGCTGGATATGATAACTTTACTCATAGAGTGGACTGTGCAACCAGTGGACCAAATAATTTTTTTGAACTACGAGCTTGGTGCTGGATGACTTGGGGGCCTAGCAAGGCCTTGCGCGATTGGGAAATGCATGATCGCTTGATACACCTTGGCGGCGAAATTTGTCAAAACTCAAATTGGTGTTGGATGGACGATGCAGGCCGATATCGCATTTTGTTTAAGACAAAAGAAGATGCCGCACTTTTTACGCTCAGTACTGGATTATGAAAACAAAAATTCATCATTGGCGATATGAAGATGGGTGGCATGATATTCCATGGGTGTTATTAAAAGACAAAACTGCCCCACAGCGAGAGTTTCGTGAAGAAGTGGTTGGCTGGCACTGCTGGGTCTACTGTGATGATCACTACGAGTTTATCAACTGGATGGAAGAACATTGTCCTGGGGCAGACTGCACTCCTAGATTTAACAGTGGTGACCCAATGATTACTGTGAGCATTAAAGATAAAAATGAGGCGGCATATTTTATACTGAACTTTGATGTCTAATATGGACTATAATTTATACATTGGCGATGCAAACGAAGAAGATGTGTATTCTTGGTTATGTGAAAACATTTCTCCGTTGACCATGACCACACAATCCGAATGGTCATACTTTGACATGTATCATGGCGATAATGACCTATGGATAATGGTATCACAAGATGTAAGTGATGTCAGTGGTAGTCCATGGGATACAATAACTCACATTAGATTCAAGCACCAAGAAGATGCTGTAGTAGCAAAGCTACGGTTCGGAGGTTCTATTAAATGAGCCACTTAGAGCCTACTTATAAACTTCGAAAAACTTGGGGACATACTGTAACATTAGTTAAATCAACTGCTGACAACCATCCCTGGGATAAAATTGAAGAGGCTATACAGTGGGCCAAAGAAAATGCACAAAGTCGTAGAATAAGTTACGATACCTGGCAATTTCATACCAAGGAAGAGGCTGAAAAATTTATTATGATGTTTAAATTACAATGGGGCGTATGAAAGAACCGCTTATTGTTAGCCGTGGGAATAAAGTAGAACGCTTTCCTTTTGGTACAGATGTAATTCACTTAGACCGTGAATCTAAAATATCTTGGTGCAAAGAAACATTCGATACTAATGCCTGGCATTATTGGTTTATGGTGCAACGAATTTATTTTAAAAAGAAAAAAGATTTGGCTTGGTTTAATGTAAGGTGGGGTTTATGAGTAGGTACGAAGAGTTTACATGGACCAACGCAAAGGATGATCCTATGTGTGTTGAAATCAAGCACCACGGTCATATTGTGTTTCGTTTCTTCATTGGAGAGGCAATGGAAGGTGCAGGTCGTAAAAGAGTAATGGCTCATGTTCGGGAATGTGATCACAGTCCCTGGCTCAAAGAGTGGCGGGAACATGCTGAAACTGAAATGCTTGACAAGTTAGCGGACTAGTAGTATACTTGTAGTTTTACCATTGGAGATTACATGGCCACTAAAAAAGTTTTAAAAAGACCTTTTGGTACTAGATTGAATAGAAACATTGCACCGCCGCGAATTACTCCTATTACGTACAATAATCATGGCTCTATAAATATAGGCCCAGCACCTACCCGACCACCCAGGAAACCAAAAGTAGCAAAAGTAGTTACTGAGCCAACTGATCTACATAGAGATATTGTAGGTAGACCGTTACAAGTTGGACAGTTTGTATTAGCAGTGGATAATAATCGTATCATGGTGTGTAGGATTCACCACCTAACCCCTCGGCGTGTAGCAGTTGTGCCTGCCCTGGAGCACAAGAGAAGCTTTGCGTCTCCTAAACAGAAAATCTATAATAAAGAATGTTTTAATGTGTGCCTTATACCAGAAGAAGAATGGTTCATGTTCAAATTAGGTGGTGAGGCCTAATGGGCAGTCTAGCAGAATACTTTGCCGAACATCGTCCTCAACCCAAATATAATTTTGGCGATAGGGTAGAAGGCACATACATGGGTATACCTTATGTGGGTACTGCATACACAGATAACATGCGTAACGAAACAGAAGGACCATTGGTATCTATTCATTTGGACTTGCCAATGAAGATTGGTGCCGAGTGGCATTATTATATACGTGTCAAATATAAAGACATCAAAGGATTAAGAATATGAACAAACGTGTTGGACCAATTACGATTGATGGAGAAACCGCAGATCGTATTACTTTACTGAACTTAAAAGAGTATAAGAGCTATCTTACCAATGAGCTTAAACAATGGCGGAAGAATCCCCGTACAGAAGACAATCCAAGTGGCTATTGGCTACATCCTGAGGACGTTACAGGTAATGCTGTTGCCATTAACGCACTCAGCTTGATTATCAAACATTTTGAATGTTAACATGAGTGAAGAAATTAAAAAGCAAGAAGTAATGGATGCATTACACGAGTCAGGTAGAGAAATTTCAAAGGCATTTGAGCAATACCAAGAAATGTGTCGTAGCTATTACTCTGGATTAGAACCAGAAGAACAACTGATGGCATTTTGTGCCATCGTTGAAAAAATATGCCAAGGCGAGTTAGATGAAGGTCGTAGCTACCGCGGAGTGCTTTATAGCACATTTGGTTGGGGTCCTGAAGCTTACTCGGCTGCTCAGTGTGCAGGATATTTAGGACTTCACAATAGCATTTACCGTTTTGAAGATTTAGAGAATGTTTTTAAGAATACTCTTAAAGAATTGGAAATTTCAGTTGACTCAGAAAAGTTAACTGAGGCATTGGCTAAACATTTCTACTAAAGTGAGATAGATACTAGATGTACATTGACGCATACCTAGATAAGAAAAAAGAAATTGTACACGTGGTTGAACGTGTACAAGGTAAAAGAGTATTCAAAGAATTTCCCTGCCGCTACGTATTATACTACCCTGATAATAAAGGCAAGTTCGTAAACATTGCTGGAGAACCTGTTAGTCGAGTACTAGTAAGTAATGCAGTTGCGTTTGACAAAGAACGCAGGATCCACAGTAATAAGAAATTATGCGAAAGTGACTACAGGCCATTAAATCGGTGCCTTGAAGAAAACTATAACGGACAAGATGGACCCGACTTACATATTGCATTCTTTGACATTGAGGTAGCATTTGATAAGTTGCGTGGCTTTGCGGATCCAAGTGATCCGTTCAATCCTATTACTGCAATTACCACTCACCTAACATGGATGGATAGAACCATTACATTGGTAATGAAGCCTGACTCAATGAGTCATGATGTTGCCCAAAGCATTGTATCAAAATTTGATGATACTATTTTATGTGCCACTGAAACTGAAATGCTAGAGATGTGGCTGGACATCATTGATGATGCTGATGTACTGAGTGGATGGAACAGCGAAGGCTTTGATATTCCATATACCACTAATCGAATTATTAAGATACTCGGTAAAGAACATACTCGTAAGCTGTGCCTATGGGACCAATTCCCAAACAAGCGCACATTTGAAAAATACGGCAAAGAACAAGAAACATATGATCCAATTGGTCGTGTTCATCTTGACTATCTTGAATTGTATCGCAAGTATAATTACCACGAGTTGCCGAGTTACCGATTGGATTATGTTGGTGAGATCGAACTTGGTGAAAACAAAATCCATTATGAAGGTACACTAGATCAACTTTATAACAATGACTTTGAAAAGTTCATTGCTTACAACAGGCAAGACGTTATCTTGCTTAAAAAGCTTGACGCTAAGTTAAAATTCATTGAGCTCACTAATCTTATTGCACATGCCAATACAGTTGGGTTACGTGCAACACTAGGGGCTGTGGCAGTTACTGACCAAGCTGTTATCAATGAGGCACATAGACTAGGGATGGTTGTACCAGACCGTCCTAGACGTAGTAATGACAGTAAGGACAATGCAGCCGCTGGTGCGTATGTTGCTGTACCAAAGGCAGGTATGCATGAATGGATTGGTTCATTAGATATCAACTCACTGTATCCTTCTGTTATTCGTGCGCTAAACATGAGTCCAGAAACTATTATCGGACAAGTGCGACAAGACCGAACATTGGCTGGCATTGATGAGTTTGTTGAACAAGGCAAGGGCATTGCTGAATTTTGGGAAGGTAAGTTTTCTTGCTTTGAATATGAATCTGTTATGAACCGAGAAATTGGTACTTCGGAAACAGTTGATTGGGCAGATGGTACCAGCAGTGAAATGTCATCTGCCGAGGTGTATAACTATGTG
>Ga0209191_1002429_pt1 | contig 11558 bp, 13 predicted proteins | sample S_130626_EF_Meta_FD_187320 | JGI IMG/M metagenome (GOLD analysis project Ga0209191, IMG submission 187320) | Freshwater microbial communities from Lake Simoncouche, Canada to study carbon cycling - S_130626_EF_MetaG (SPAdes) (version 2) | ecosystem: Environmental > Aquatic > Freshwater > Lake ... | reverse complement strand
TCGCTCCTGCTTCTTCGAGAGCACCTCTTACAGATGCAATCGTTGAACCCTTCTGACCGATAGCGACGTAGATGCACTTAACCTGCTTCTTCTTATCGCCAGTCAGCCAGTTTTCGCGCTGGTTAATAATGGTGTCGATTGCAACTGCAGTCTTACCGGTCTGACGGTCACCAATAATCAGCTGGCGCTGTCCACGACCGATTGCTGTCATCGCATCGATTGCCTTAATACCTGTGGCCATTGGCTCTTTTACAGGTTGGCGCTGAACTACAGAGGGTGCCTGAAGTTCGAGAGCACGACGTGCATCAGGCTTAATTTCGCCCTTGCCATCGATTGGTCGGCCTAGTGGGTCAACAACGCGACCGAGGAAGCCATCACCAACAGGAACAGAGAGAACTTCACCTGTGCGACGCACAGATGTTCCTTCTTCAATGCCTGCGTAATCGCCCAAGATAACAACACCGATTTCGCGCACGTCGAGGTTGAGTGCGAGTCCGAGTGTTCCGTTCTCGAACTGAAGTAGTTCATTAGCCATTGTTGAAGGAAGACCTTCAACGCGAGCGATTCCATCGCCTGCCTGGCTAACTGTTCCGACTTCATCACGAGCCGCGGTGCCTGGATCGTATGACTTAACGAAGTTCGCTAAGGCATCCCGAATTTCATTCGGTTGGATCTTGAGCTCTGCCATGAGTTTCCCCTTTATTTGTTTCCAGCTAGTGCGCGTCCGGCGCTAGCAAGTCGATTTGAAACGCTTCCATCTACTAATTCATCTGCAAACTTGACCGATACTCCACCAAGAATCGATGGTTCGATCTCGATATTGACGCGGATTGGCTGGCCAACCTGCTTTTCAATCGCTGTTGCAAGACGTGATTTCTGAGCATCTGTAATTGCAGATGCAACGCGGACTACCGCGATAAGACGATTGCGGCGATTTGCTAGACCAAAGAGATAGTCAGCAAAGGCTGCTTCAATGCTTCGTCCACGAAGGCTGGTCACAAGAGCAACTGCAAGCTTCACAGTTGATGCAGATGCCTTCTTGGAAAGTACTTCAGTAATAAGAGCGACTTTGGCTTCAGGTGTTCCAGTACCTACGAGAGCCTTGCGCAATTCGAAGTTATCGACAATGAGCTGTGATGTTTCAAAGAGTTCATCTTCTACGCGATCGAGTTCATTGTTGATATTGGCTGCAGATGCTTCAGCTTCAATCGCCAGCTGCTCGAGCACATGCACTAGGTCTCCTGCAGCTGACCAACGAAGAGTTGATACCGCTGTGAGTATTTCTAGGGCAGTGGAAGCGAGTGACTTTGCAAAGAGATCCTTCACGAGAGCGCCCTTAGAGGCAGCATCGCGGGAAGGGTCTGCAAAGGCGCGGCGGATTGAGGTGTTCTTAGAGAGAACATCTGCTGCAAAGAAGAGTTGAGAAGAGAGCTCAGATGCGTTAGCCGCTGTTGCGCCCTTGACGGCAGCATCGAGCTTGCCGCGTGCAATCACGAGTGATTGACGGCTGCTTCCTCCGAGATGGATTCTCATTCTCTTCTTTCTCTACCTACTACTTGGACTTTTCGAGATCTTCGATGAAGCGTTCCACGATCCGTGATTGACGGGCCTGGTCATCGAGAGCTTCCCCGACAATCTTTGATGCGAGTTCAACTGCAAGAGCGCCGACTTCATTACGAAGAGATGCGATTGCTTGCTGACGCTCTGCCTCAATAGATGCATGTGCTGCCGCAGTGATGCGAGCTGCTTCATCGTGAGCCTTTGTGCGAAGCTCTTCGAGAATAGTCGCACCTTGGATGCGAGCTTCTTCACGAAGCTTTGATGCTTCACCTTGAGCTGATGAAAGTTGTTCGTTGTACTGAACGAGTGCGCGCTGTGCTTCTAGCTGCGCCTTCTCAGCACGTTCGATGCCGCCTTCGATTGCTTCGGTGCGAGCTGTGAATGCCTTTTCAAACATTGGCACAACTGCCTTACGAAGCACGAGGAATAGAAGGGTGAATGCGATAGCACCCACCACTAATTCAGCAGTATGCGGAATAAGTGGGTTGACCTTCTCTGCCTCAGCAGCGAAATTAAATGAGCGCATTGTGATCTCTAATTATTTTCTATTAATTAGAGTACGAATGCGAGTACGAGACCGAAGAGTGCGAGTGCTTCAGCGAGCGCGAACCCAAGGAACGCGATTGGCTGGAGAACGCTACGAGCTTCTGGCTGACGAGCTACGCCGTTGATATAAGCAGCGAAGATCATTCCTGTTGCAATTGCTGGACCAATTGCTGATAGGCCAAAACCGACCAGGTTGAGTGTGCCTGTCATTTTTTCTTACCTTTCGTTAGTTTCTTACTTAGTGCTCGTCGGCAAGGGCGCCGGCGATGTATAGAGCGGTGAGCAGGGTGAAGATATATGCCTGAAGGCATTGCACCATAAATTCGAAGAATGTAAGGGCAATACCAAATGCAAATGAGAATGGGCTAAATAACTTCATGATCAGATGTGAATCGTGCATCATGTAGTCACCGCCCATAATGAAGACGAGCAACAGCAAGTGGCCCGCGAACATATTTGCAAAGAGACGTAGTGAGAGCGTCAATGGACGCACGATGAAGAAGGTTGCAAGCTCAATAGGAGTCAGCAAGATATAGACAGGTAGTGGAACTCCCGGCATAAATGCGATCTCTTTGATGTACTTAACTAAACCTTGCTTGCGAATTCCAACGTAGTGAAAGACAAGAAAAGAGAAGATTGCCAAGACATAGGGGAATCCAACGTGTGACATTGCAGGGAACTGCAAGAACGGAACGATTCCAAAGATGTTATTGGTGAGAACAAAGGTAAAGAGTGTGAAGAGGTATGGCACAAAGCGCATGAAATCGTGGCCGATGACATCGCGAGCAAGATCATTACGCACAAATGCATAGATGCTTTCTCCAGCGAATTGCAGCTTTGAAGGCACAACCGCTGCCTTGCGAGAGGAGAGAATAAAGAAGACCGATACGAGGATTACTGAGAGAAATACGAGAAGAACAGGCTTAGTCAGCCATGCAATGGATTCAGTAATAGGAGGGAGATTGAAGTCGTTTGTACTAGGTGGGACGAATCCATCACCTTCTGCGTGTAATTTAACAAACGCGCGCACACACACTCCTTGATACCTAAAAGGGCTTGTAAACCAGTTGCTGGGGAAGCGGTAATTCAGGGCAACCTTATGGGCAAAACCACCCCCCTGTGAAATCGAACCCTGCGGGTTCTAGGTGGGGCTAATCACTTCCAGTCTTTACTCTCGGCCGAACCGTAACCAGACCAGATAGAGGGCCCCGCCCATGCCGACCAAGAGGCCAACCAAGGTGAAGTAGGTGGTACCAAGAAAATGGTCTGCTGCCCAGCCGATGCCGCCCCAAAAGAGAAGGCCAGAGACTAGATATCCGAAGATCGACCAGAGGGCGTTCTCTTCCCGGCGGTTAGTTGGTTCGTGGGTCATGTGGCAATGGTAGATGAGTTTTGAGCTTTAGATAACTAGCGATTTCTCCGCCTAGCCAAGCAAAGGTGAGGGCGATAGCTGTGATGCCAAAGCTGGTGCGGTCGATACTCGAGCGCGATGTGTATTTTGTCAGCGCCCACAAGAAAGCTCCAAGGAGCATGAACTTTGCAAAGTAAGAGAACATCGCAAGTGCCATGGTGCTCATCGGATCTAAGTTGCGTGAGAGTTTGGAGATAAAGATGTGAACGAGGAAGTAAATCAAAACTACAGCTTGCGCCAATAGAGCTCCGCTTAGCCCAGGCAGGCCTTTCGTGAATCCTGAAATTCCAATAGCGATGATGCCAACGATAAATGTGGGAACAAGGGCTCCTCGCAAAAGTTGCTCTTCATTACTTTGTTGTTGTGACACTGGCTCTTACTCCACTCTTTGAGTAATACATAGTAAATGCAAGCATGGCGCCGGCAACTATTGCCGCAACCCACAGAGGTTCAAATGCTGAAACAACTACAGGGAAAGCAATTGTTGCTGTCCATAAATACATAATCAGTGTTGTGCGCAGATGTGTGTTTCCTGCACGAAGAATTCTGTGATGCATATGCTCTTTATCTGAGCTAAATGGTGATTGACCTGCACGAAGTCTGCGAATAATCGCAGAGAAGAGATCGATGAGAGGAATTGCAAGAACGGCAAAGGGAAGCATCAGTGGAAGTAGCGTTGGTCCCAACTTCTCTGCAGAGATTGCATTGGGATCGATCTGGCCAGTGAGCGTTATTGCAGAAGCCGCAAGCAAAAGCCCTAAGAACATCGACCCTGAGTCGCCCATAAATATCTTTGCTGGATGTGCGTTGTGGGGCAGAAAGCCAACACAGACACCGATAATTACAGCTGTAATGAGTGATGGTGCACCTGCGCGGCTGAAGCCATACATCACTGCCAATAAATATGCGAAGGCGAAGAATGCAGCACCTGAAATTGCAACGATGCCCGCAGCTAAGCCATCAAGGCCATCAATAAAGTTCACAGCATTGATTGTGACAAGAACAATCATGACGGTCACAAGTTGGCCAATGCTTGGTGGAAGCGTGATGACTCCATTAATCGGAAGCCATAAGACTTGAATACCGAAGAGCAACAAGATTCCGGCAGCAAGTGCCTGTCCTGCAAGTTTGGTGAGGGCATCTAATTCAAAGCGATCATCGACTAATCCGATGAGTACAAGAAGCGTTGCTGCTAAGAAAATTCCGAGAGATTCACGGCCAAATGATTTTCCAACAAGGGAGAGGTGATTGACCATCGCAAAGGTAAGCGCCATGGCAATCCACATAGCAAGGCCACCCCAGCGTGGTGTGGGGGTGGTGTGAATATCTCGCGTGCGAATTTCAGCAACAGCGCCAAACTTAATCGCCCATGAACGAACGAAAGGTGTGACGAGGTAACAGAGCGCTGCCGCCAGCAGAAGTGTGACGAGGTACTCGCGCATCCGTTAGATGTCTTCTTTACGCCTGATAGATAGGAAAACGTGCAGTGAGTGCATGGACTTCAGATTTAATCGCAGCATGTGCTGCTGCATCATCGGTCTTAATTGCACGAGCAATAAGAGATGCAATTGTCGCCATCTCTGGAGTGCCCATTCCCTGTGTTGTTGTTGCAGGTGTTCCCACACGAATACCTGAAGTCACAGATGGTGCTTCTGGATCGTATGGAATGGAGTTCTTATTAAGAACGATTCCTGCTGCGCCACAACGCTCATCTGCAACCTTGCCATTAACACCTGTGGAGCGAATATCGATCAGTGCTAGGTGAGTTTGAGTGCCGCCAGATACTGCGCGCATTCCTTCACCTTCAAGAGCTGCTGCAAGTGCCTTGGCATTGACGATGACATCTTTTGCATACTGTTGGTAGGCAGGTGTTGCACATTCTGCGAGTGCAATAGCTTTTCCTGCAACTGCAGACATGATCGGGCCGCCCTGCATTCCAGGAAAGACTGACTTATCGATGGCTGCTGCATGTTCTGCCTTAGACAAGATCATGCCACCGCGTGGTCCGCGCAAAACTTTATGAGTAGTAAATGAGACAACATCTGCATACGGAACAGGTGAAGGAATAGCTTTACCTGCAACGAGACCGATGAAGTGAGCTGCATCGACCCACATGATGGCGCCGACTTCATCGCAGATCGCGCGCACCTTCTCAAAATCAATCAGTGATGGGTAGGCAGTTGCACCTGAACAGATCATCTTTGGCTTATTAGCAATTGCTAGATCGCGTAGCTCGTCGTAATCGATGAGCTCGTTATCTTGGCGAACGCCATAGGAAACAATGTTGAACCACTTACCTGAGAAGTTGACCTTAGATCCGTGTGTCAGGTGGCCACCGTGTGGAAGTGACATTGCAAGAACGGTATCTCCTGGCTTAGTAAATGCTTGGTAGACAGCAACATTTGCACTGGCACCTGAGTGCGGTTGAACATTTGCATGTTCTGCGCCAAAGAGAGCTTTTGCGCGATCTATCGCAATTACTTCTGCCTTATCAACTTCTTCGCATCCACCGTAGTAACGCTTGCCTGGATAGCCTTCTGCATATTTATTGGAAAGTGTTGAACCGAGCGCTGCCAATACTGCTCGTGATGTGAAGTTCTCAGATGCAATCAGCTGCAGATTTGTCTGCTGGCGCTTGAGCTCAGAGAGCAGCACCGCTGCGATATCTGGATCTTGCTGTGAGAGAAGGTTGAAATCAGGGCCATAGAAAGTTTCGGACATGGCCCCAGCCTAATAGTTAGGCCATGGAAATGCGCGGCGCGACCTTTTCCATCTCAGCTACCGAAATAGCGCCTTCGCGCATTACGCGCACGCCACCAGCATCTGCTTCGATAATGGTGGTGCGAGGACCAGATTTCAGGGCGCCGTTGTCAAAGACCACAGCGACGTTCCAATCCTTCACTTGCGTGCGATCAATCTTGAGCATTGGTTCATCTCCTGCGCTAGAAGCGCTGGCAACGGCTAGTGGGCCAGATGCCTTGAGAAGAGCGCGGACAAATTTAGATTTTGGCACGCGCACGTTAAACCAATCTAGCTCTTTATCATCACCTAGATCCCAATTGAGAACAGAGCTGGGTCTTAGCGTCACTGATAAAAGTCCCGGCCAAAACTTATTACAGAGATCTTGTGTCTCACCAGATACATCGCGAGAAATACCTTTCACGGTATCCAAACTAGGAGCAAGTATTTGTGCAACTACTCCTCTTTCATCTCCACGCAAGACATGCAGTGCGCGCACAGCAAAAGGTGAGAATGCATCTGCAAGATAAACATAGCCGTGTTCAAGGGGTGCAACGATGACAAATCCAGCGTTAATTTCTTTGAGAGCGCGAGCAACATGCTTTGCCTGTTCACCCTGCTTGAGGTCGATACGTGGCATCGCTATCTCCTCACTGCTGTCGTAAATCGCGGGCGGCCTGATAAATCCTGATGCAGAAGAATATCTGTGAAATCGGTGCTGAGTACATCTGCAATTGCAGCACCTTGCTCCTCATGGTGCTCGATAGCTAAGAATCCACCCTCCTTCAGCAAGCGAAAAGCTGTTGAAATGAATAGACGGGGAGCCTTCATTCCATCTACTCCCCCAAATAAGGCAATTGCTGGTTCATGCTCTGCAACATCGCGAGGAAGAACCTGTGCATCTGGCACATATGGTGGGTTGGCAATCACCACATCGCACTTGACTCCATCGAGGGCGGTTGCAACATCGCTTTCAAGAATGCGCACCTTCTCATCAATGAAGGAGACATTCTCTTTCAGCCAATGAATAGCTTCAGGACTCTTCTCCACAGCGATGACATGTGTTTGTGGTGCCTCGGTTGCAATGGCAAGAGCCAGTGCACCAGAGCCTGATCCAAGATCGACAACGCTGACTGCGCCACTTAACTTCTCAATATAAGTAAGTACAGATTCGACAAGAAGTTCACTTTCAGGGCGCGGAACGAGAACGCCGGGGCCGACTTTGATTTCTAGATGACGAAAATATGCAACGCCTGTCAGATATTGCAGCGGTTCATGGGAGCAGCGGCGATCGAGTAACTTCCAGAAAGTCTCTTCAATAAGTGTCATATCGCTAATGGCAGCAAGTGCATTCTCGACTGTTAAAGGATTATGCAGATCCATCCGGGAGATCCCGAGTGTGTGTGCGAGCAATATCTCTGCTTCTACCTCAGCAAAACCTGCAGCAGATAACTGTTCTTTCCCGCCCCGCAAGAATTCTTTAAAGGTCAGTTCCATAAGGGCTACTTAATTCGTTGATGAAAGCTTTGCGGCTCTATCGGCATCAAGGAGCGCCTGCACAACTTCATCGAGCTCACCATTGAGGACCGCATCTAAGTTATTTGCTTTGTAATTCACGCGGTGATCACTGAGGCGATTTTCAGGGTAGTTATATGTGCGGATGCGCTCTGAGCGATCGACTGTGCGCACCTGGCTCTTACGCTCTGCCATCGCAACGGCTTCTGCTTTTTCCTGTGCATCAGCAAGAAGGCGGGCGCGAAGAATACGAAGTGCTGATTCTTTATTTTGCAACTGTGACTTCTCGTTCTGACAGGAAACAACAATGCCGGTTGGAACGTGGGTCAATCGAACTGCAGAGTCAGTGGTGTTAACGGACTGTCCACCAGGACCTGATGAGCGATAAACATCCACGCGCACATCATTCATATTGAGCTCAACATCAACTTCTTCTGCTTCAGGAAGTACGAGAACACCTGCTGCGGATGTGTGAATACGTCCTTGGCTCTCAGTTTCAGGAACACGCTGCACGCGGTGAACTCCGCCTTCAAATTTAAGTCGTGCATAGGGAGTAGTTCCAGGCTCTGGTGTTCCCTTTGATTTAACCGCCATAGAAATATCTTTATAGCCACCGAGTTCTGATTCAGTCATATCGATGATTTCAATCTTCCAGCCGCGCTTTTCTGCATAGCGCTGATACATACGAACTAAATCGCCAGCAAAGAGAGCTGACTCATCGCCGCCAGCACCAGCTTTCACTTCAATAATCACATCGCGATCATCATTGGGATCGCGTGGAAGCAAGAGCTCTTCCAACTTTTCCGCTGCAGCTTCAACAACGATCTCCATCGCTGGAATTTCAGAGGCAAAGGAAGCATCTTCTAAAGCCATCTCTTTTGCAGCCTCTAAATCATCAGCAGCGCTCTTCCATGCATTAAATCCTGCAACAACCGGTCCAAGTTGGGCATAACGGCGACCGAGCTTGCGGGCATTGCCTTGATCTTCATGGATAGAAGGATCAGCCATCTTTAACTCAAGCTCTTGATACTCACGCACCATCTCATGAGCGGACGCAAAACGATCGTTAGCCATATGACTTCATCCCTTCTCTCTCTCGTTGATTAATCGTTCTTTGGAGAAATAAAAAGACCGCGCCGCAACCTTTCGGCTGCGATGCGGTCTCTTTAGAAAGCTAGTTAGCTGCTTTTTTACCGAAACGCTCTTCGAACTTAGCGACGCGTCCACCAGTATCAAGGATGCGCTGCTTACCTGTGTAGAACGGGTGGCAGACTGAGCACACTTCAACGTAGATAGAACCGCTTGCAACTGTTGAGCGGGTAACGAACTTTTCACCGCAACCACAAGTTACTTGAGTATCTTTGTACTCTGGGTGGATATCTTTTCTCATATTCTTCATTTCCTTTTCTTGAGTCTGGGTCCAGCCGCAGCTGGTGAACCAGGTCATCGCCATAAGGTGTGGCAATAGGCCGTAATTCTCTCCTATTGGCCGTAAACCGCAAAATCCGCGCTGGATTTGGGCTTACTTGCTGTCGTCAGGTCCTGATGTTGTCTTCTGGATCTGCATCAAGAATTCGACGTTGGACTTAGTGCCCTTCATCTTCTCAAGCAAGAGCTCGAGAGCTGCTTGTGGTTCAAGTGCATGAAGTACACGACGAAGCTTCCAAACAATGTTGAGTTCTTCAGCTCCCATAAGGATTTCTTCCTTACGAGTTCCTGATGCAACAACGTTGACTGCAGGGAAGATGCGCTTATCAGCCATTCTGCGATCGAGGATGAGCTCCATATTTCCTGTGCCCTTGAACTCTTCGAAGATCACTTCATCCATGCGTGAACCTGTATCAACAAGAGCGGTTGCAAGAATGGTCAGTGATCCACCATCTTCAATATTACGAGCTGCACCGAAGAACTTCTTTGGTGGGTAGAGAGCTGCTGAATCAACACCACCAGAAAGGATGCGGCCTGATGCAGGAGCTGCGATGTTATATGCGCGGCCCAAACGAGTGATTGAGTCGAGAAGAACAACAACATCGTGGCCCATTTCAACCAGGCGCTTTGCGCGCTCGATTGCAAGCTCTGCAATTGTTGTGTGGTCATCAGCTGGGCGGTCGAAGGTGGAAGCAATAACTTCACCCTTCACGCTGCGCTGCATATCGGTAACTTCTTCTGGTCGCTCATCAACGAGAACAACCATCAAGTGACACTCAGGGTTATTTGTTGTGATCGCATTGGCAATTGCCTGCAAGACCATTGTCTTACCAGCCTTAGGAGGCGAAACGATAAGTCCGCGCTGGCCCTTACCAATAGGTGCAATCAAATCGATAACGCGAGTTGTCAGAATGTTTGGCTCTGTCTCAAGGCGTAGTCGCTCTTGTGGGTAGAGAGGAACAAGCTTTCCAAATTCAACACGGCCACGTGCTTCTTCATATGGCAATCCGTTGATTGTTTCCAGAGTAATAAGTGGGTTGTACTTCTGACGAGTTTCGCCTTCACGTAATTGGCGAACCTGACCTGTTACAACATCTCCCTTACGAAGACCGTACTTACGTACCTGTCCTTGTGAGACATAGACATCGTCAGGTCCTGGAAGGTATCCACCTGTGCGAATAAATGAGTAGTTATCCATGATGTCAACGAGGCCACCAACTGGGACCAAGACATCATCTTCACCGATTACTGGTTCGCGCTCTTCGCGGTTGCCGCGTTCGCGATTTCCGCGATCACGACCACGGTTGCGATCACGGCCACGGTTGCGACCACCACGGTCATCGCGGTCATTGCTGCGCTCATTGCTCGATGGTGCGTTCTCTGATGAATTGTCTTCATCATCGCCTTCATCGGATGAGTTATCTGAATTCTTATTGTCGCGATTGCTCTTCTTGGCATTACGAGCTTCGCGGCGTGCTTCGCGTTCTGCCTTAGCTGCTTCGCGGTTTGCTGACTGGAGATCTGCAATTGCTGTGACGAGATCATCCTTCTTAAGCTTTGCTGCACCGTCGATACCGAGCTGAGACGCAACTTCCTTTAACTTAGGAAGGGTCATGCTTGAGAGCTCTGGACTGCTAGAACGAACTGGTTCTGTTGTTGTCATGTATTTCTTTTCACTTTGGGGCTAACCATATGAGTCGAGCCCTGGGTTTTATGTTCTGGATTTTTTACTACTTAGATTTATCAATTCTTAAAGTTGACCCTTAACTTACGGGGCTGAACTGATGGCGAAACTATAGCAGGGTGGCTCCACGGCTAGCAATTTCGAGAGATTTACCCTCAAATTTCGCTCCGCCAGCACGTGCAAGCTGAGTAGTTTCATCATCACCTTCTGTGTGAAGGGCAAGCACTGTTGGCCCAGCACCTGAGATAAATGCAGCAATTCCTGCAGCACGTAGCTTTGTCATCAAGGCAAATGAAGATGGCATTGCCTCTTGGCGATATGACTGATGCAAGAAATCTTCTGTTGCTGTGAAGAGTAAGTCAGGGCGAATAGTCAGCGCCTGAGTCATGATTGCTGCATTAGATGTATTGCGCTGAGCATCTGCAAATGGGATGGATTCAGGCAACATCTTTCGCGCCTTCGACGTTGCTAGCGGGCTTGCTGGAATAAATGCCATTACCTTGATGCGTGGGTCCACCGGCAGATGAACTGCGTGAGCCACAGATTTGCCTTTCACAAGATCCTGCCATGCAATTGTTGCTCCGCCAAAGAGAGCTGCAGCAACATTGTCAGGATGGCCCTCCATTTCAGTAGCAAGATTGAGAAGTACTTCATCGCTCATCTTGTCTGAGCCTG
>Ga0209191_1002420_pt1 | contig 11597 bp, 15 predicted proteins | sample S_130626_EF_Meta_FD_187320 | JGI IMG/M metagenome (GOLD analysis project Ga0209191, IMG submission 187320) | Freshwater microbial communities from Lake Simoncouche, Canada to study carbon cycling - S_130626_EF_MetaG (SPAdes) (version 2) | ecosystem: Environmental > Aquatic > Freshwater > Lake ... | reverse complement strand
TGAAGTGGGGGTTAATTATAAAAATGTTGACTATAAATATCAAATAGTGAGTGATATAAATCGAAAATTAGGTAACGTTCCTACACCATCAGTATTTATTGTTGGTGATTTTAATTAAAAACAATTGGCCTTTCTTATATATGTCGCAACTTCTTCAACATAACCAATACCGCTGTGATGTTTACCACCTAAATTTGGAATAAAGTTAGGTATAACACTTGATTTATTAACGGTTAATTCTCCTGGAAATTTTTTTAAGTTCAAGTCACTTACTGACTTCAATAAATTAGAATCTGTAAAATTAGTAGATTTTTCACTATCAAAAGGTTTGTGTTTTGTTTTATAACAAGGGGCGGCATATAAAGGATGATTTGTTGTACAATAAGGATATATAGTTTTTTCTTCAGGCATATTATGACTCATAATTGCCATATCCAAAGCGTGATTACCTGTACCGTTTATCCCATTTTTAGTAAGTCCATATTTTGCAAGAATTGCGTTTACTGATGGTTGTGGTTTCAAACCATTAGATAAAGCTTTTTTATAACGGAGGTTCAAACCATATAATGTTCCTAAACCTTGAGAAATCCCATTAAAGGACAAATTATAATCACCAACAATTTTATCTAAACCATATCTTTTCCAAGTTTCTGGTGTAAATTGTGCGTAACCTAAACTTTGAGACGCATTTTTTCCATAATTCCTTTTAAGATACCAATCAACTAATGATGACAAACCGATTCCTCTTAAAATTTCGGACCCATCATCAGTATTTGTTGAAAAATTTCCAAAATCGGTTTCTCTTCCCATTATACCAATACTTGCTTTAGTTAATAAAATTAAATCTTTATAGTCCAACTTGAGTTTTCCCATCAACTCGTTCTTATTGGCCAACACATAATTAACAAAAGTGTCTATTTTATCCGGAACACAAGTATAATTGGTAATTGGTTTATTTGCCTTCCTCATCAATTCTTTATTGTAAGGTGTGTCAAATTTCTCATCCGGTTGTTCTTCCAACACTCGTTTGACAATATTAATTAAATCCGATTCAGTTAATTTTATAATTTTCATCATATTAGGCTCTTTTTACCCAGGCAATTCTTGAGCCACCTTTTAAGTTATTATATGGGTCAGCCCAAACTTGACCACCAATATTATGGAATACAATTGGGACCCCATTGTCTATAGCCCCTACAATGCCTACGTGAGTATTCATACCCCAACCAATACCTTTTTTTATGGTTTCCCCATTAACTGTCATACCTACCATATTTTTTCTAAAAAATCTTTTACCAGCTTCGTAAAAAGCCTCTTCGTGATGTTTTGACCCAGGATAGAAAAGTCCAACAACATCATTTAATTTTAAAGAAACTCTCGGAGTTTTAGGTACTATACTACTCACTAATTTTGCAACTTCACTACTATACGTATTACCTTTACCCTTACTATCACTATTAATATCTTTCCATAAGTCTGTTACATCATCAATTTGGTCGGAGTTTAAGTTAGTAAATGATGAAAAAATTGTATCACCTACTGAAGGGACATCGTGTGCCGTCCAAGCATTTAAAATTTTTGCTCTACTATCGTCAAAATCATTAACAAATTGTGCACAATCTGTATTAGGTAATGCCGAGAAAATTTTAACAGGGTCTGTCGTACTTAGTTTAGATACATCAATCTTTGATTTAAACTTTGGATTAATAAAAGGACTAAGAACAACTTTATTTACTTTAGTTTTATCAACCTTATCGGTTTTTTTCTTATCATCTTCTTTTTTAGGTATTATTGTTTTTTTCTTATCATCTTCTTTTTTAGGTGGTATTATTGTTTTATTAACCGGTATTTCTTGGTTAAAAATTTTACTTTTAATAGCGTTAATTGCCTTTTCTTTAACCGCTAATGTCCAATTAGGAGTATCAGTATCAGTATCTTTAGAATAGTAATAATTGTTACCCATTTTAGCGTAAACATATGGGTCCGGAGGAATCCCTTGTTTAACCATAGTCCCCGAAGTGTTTTGAAGTAATTGTGGACCTATTTCAGGTTGAGATGGTTGTCCCAAATCTAACATAGGTTGTTCAGACAAATAATGTCTTTTAGTTGCGCTCTCGTGAAGATTTAAAATTCTATTTTTTTCTTCTTCGTTAATTAAAAATAAATTTTCCATATTATACAAATTCGTTACCATCAACCTCAGCAAAATTAGTTCCACCTGCGGTTGGTTGTGTATTTTTATTTGGGTCATTACTTACAACACCATTTGTTGGTGGGTTTGCCTCAGCCGTTTTTTTAGCAACATCAGAGTTTGGGTCTCCAGCAGTAGTATCAGGTGTTTTTGTTTCAGTACTATTCACCGGTAATTTTTGTAACGCCGCTAAAACACTCGCAGCGGTTTTAGGTCCATATTTACCATCCTTAGTTAATACTGATTGAAATTTAGTAATTAACGTATTTTGTAATTCCTCAATTGAAGGGTATTTTACACCGATTTTTACTGGTGTAACCGGAGCTGCTTGTGTTGTTGCCTCAGGTGCTCCTGTTGTCGGTGCTCCCGTTGTTGGTGCTCCCGTTGTTGGTGCCCCCGTTGTTGCGTTAGGTAAAACAGATTGTCCCCCAACCATATTCTGAGCTTTTTTAATTGCGTCAGCGGCGGCCGGATTTAGAGTTGATAAATCTCCTGAATCAATTTGATTTGCAATTGATTTAGACGAATATTTATCAATCATATCATCTTTTTCCACTTCTTGTTCAGAAATCACAACACCTCTTTTATACCCCAAAAGGTATCTCATATTTTCAATTTCTTCTAATATAACTTTTTTCATATCTATAGATTATCGTTTTAATCCTGCAGCGGTAGCGGCAGCTTTTTGTTGCATTTGTTGTAATCCTGCGGTTAATTGTTCCGGAGATGGTGTGGTTAATTGTTGTTGAACAACTCCCGCCGGTTTTAATGATGTTTGTAATGGTTCAACTTGTGGTCTTGGTTGAGTGGCAACATCAGATTTAGGTGCCTCTTGTGGTTTACCATTTAATTTATCATTAATTTTTTGTAATAAACCTGAATCCATAACACCTGTTTCAGTTAACCCTAACAATGCTTGAATTTGTTTTGTTGTGTCGGTTGTTTTAGTAACAATTTGTTGTCTAGTTTGTTGCAAATTGTTTGTTTTAGGGCAAGATTTTTTAGCCGTTTCTATATCTATACTAGTTACGCCAAAAGATTTAACATATTCGTCCCATTTTGTATTTTTAAGACTTCCGGTTGTTATCATCCCATTTTTAACACTACAATAAACTTTTGTAATATTTGTTTGTCGTTCACCTTTTGGAATAAATTCAGTAGTACAAGAATAATTTAACATTTTACCGTTCTCTGATTTTCTTCCGGTATTATAATAGATAATTTTACCAATTTGGTATGATGTGGTTTTATCTGCTAAAATTTTTTTTATTGCGTTAGGTTGTTTTTTAACACAATTTAAATCAGAATCCCAACGAGCTTCTCTTTTATCTAATTCGGCCTGTGTTGGTTTTGTTTGTTCTCCCAAATATTGTCTTTTTGTAGCACTTTCGTGAAGATTTAAAATTCTATTTTTTTCTTCTTCATCTAAGAAATATAGTTTTTTCATAAAATATTTTATTTATAAATATCATATAAAAAAAAAAGAGACCGAAGCCTCTTAAAACATTTTAAATTTTGATTCCACTTTATATTGGTATTTTTTATTCCCCAATTCTTGAATCATCTTTTTACCCGTCTCTATTCCATTATAAACATCCTCAACAACTACATACTCATTTCTTGTGTGATAGTCGTAATAACCTATCGCAAAATTGATACAGGCAAAGTCAAACGAGTTCTTTAATGCGTAAACATCGGTGTAAGGGTTTGAAAAGTATTCTTGTTTCCCATCAAAACTTTCGTTTAACACACCATTACAAACATCAAAGAACTCACTGTCTCTATCGAACAATCTTGTCCCCATACAAACTTCTGTTACCATTGTATTTCCCGGAGCGTCAAACTGAATACCGTAACCAACATTCATAAAGAAATTTGGGTCGGCTTTCTTAGACCCGTGACATCCGGTTTCTTCAGATACGAAAAACGCCGCTTTCAGATTTGGTAATTCTTTTAATAATTCCAAACAAGCGTAAACACCACATTTGTCATCACCACCAATTCCGGTTGGATTACCCAAGTCGTTATATGCCTTTAAAGCCGGTTTGATTTCATACTGACTATTCTGTAACATTTCCTCACGAACATTAATCGTCTCAATGTTATGAACCGTGTCAGTGTGCGCAATTACACAAGGGAAATATTCGACATCCTCATCAGTTTGTTTGACGGCATAAATATTATTATACTCATCCACATTGAAAGGAATCCCATTGTTCTCTAACCAATCGATTAGAAATTCCACCATTCTGTCTTCGTGATATGTTACTGTCGGAATTGACAATACATCTTTTAATAATTGATAATCTCTTTCCATAGTGCAAATATAGGAAAAATAATTTGATTACAAAATATATTTTTAATTTATTCTAATGAATCCTTCAAATAATTCCGGAGAAACTAAAAAGTTATTAAATTCTTCTTCTGTATAACTTCTATCTTCCATCCCACCTTCTTTTTTAAATACCTGAATAAGTATTCTGTTATTTGACGGGTCAATACCTCTATAGAAAAAATCCCTATTATTTTTAGTATAATAACGACTCCCTACTTTATATTTTAACTCAAGTCGTTTATATAATTCAGAATATTCGTGTATATCAACATACTGAGATTCATCTTCAAGTTTTTCCATTATTTTATCTAAATAACCTGATACATATTTATCAAGAGATTCATTATCAAAATCATCACATTCATATTCATAGATATAATCACTCCAACCCACTAAATTCATATCAGAACCAATTTTAAATAATAATTCTTTTATAGTTAATGATGTATCGCCCATTGTGTCGTATAACGCAACTAACATACCAACACTTGTAAAATATCTAGTAAAACAATTCTCTGTAAAAATACCATAATTGAAAAATGCGGGACAAAGGCTTTCTTTAATTTCTTTTTCAAACCCTCTTGTTTTACAAGCATTTAGTTCCGAGACATAATCACTAATAATTTCTTCTATTTCACTTTCAAACATATCGTATAGTTTTTTACCCGCAGATTCTCTTTTTTCATCAGTATCTAACTCAACTGCGTCAGGTAAAATAATTGATAGAATTTGTTTTAACTTTACCATATTTTCACCTCTGAAAAAATTCTCAATATACCCTTGTTGAAAATCTTCAGTAGATTGGTAATCACTTTCAAATTCGTAGGTATCATAATTTCCTGTAATAACACGATAATACCATAAATCATCATCACTAGGGTCAAATAACCCAACATATTCATCATCATCAAAACTAAGTGTAATTTTACTTTTAAATGGTGCCTTTGGAGTGTATTTAAAATCATAAACTGACTCATCAACATTTTCCATCCAACGAGAACTAACCGGTTCTCCGTTAACAATTCTAGTTAATAAATCATACATTTTACCAACACCAATAACTTCTACAACTTGTGGTTTAATATCTTCAGGAAAATATTCAAGGAAGTCGTTTTTTGGTCGTCCAGCACCATTCCAATTATAGTACGAGATTTTATTATCTTCGTCTTTAAAAATCATATAAGTTTTTAATCCGGATTCTAAAGGTTCTTCTTTATGAACAATACAAAATAGTTGTCCATTCCTAACATCTTTCCACAATAATTTTATATTACCTGAAGCATAATATACAAAGGAATCGTAGTCCATAGGTTCCACAATTAACCAATCTTCATCTTCAAATATTATTTTAGATTCCCCGTGAGAGTCGTTTGTATTAGGCATTGATATTTATTTTATAATAAATATAATTTTATTTGGATTTATCCAAAAATATATTATCTTTGTGGTATCAAAATATGGGAGTGACACGGAATTGACTATTCGTAATAGTTATTCGGGGCACGTAGTGAGATGTTCTCTATCACTTAAATCTATGGGTACAACAATTTAGACGGAAACGTTTTAAACAAAATGGCTCTAGTAGGTCTTGTACGTCAAGACGAGCTTGTGAACGTAGCGTAAGCACACTCACATTGGGGTCGACGGATATGTGTACCTAGCAACAGAAATATCTTAAGGTGTGATACCACCCGAAGAGTGTCAAGGTCTCGTTTGAGGGTCTACCTATTAAAGTGAACCTCCCACAGTTGTAGGTAATGATGGAAAAATTAAAACCTTCTATTTGTCAGTTGAGAATTAACTGAATAAACGTGTAGTCCTTAATAGGTAATACAAATAACACTTGGGTTCGAGTCCCAACACTTCCACGTCCACCGGAGAGTCCCGACACCTCCACCAAAAGAAAAACCCATCATATGATGGGTTTTTTTGTTATCAGTTCAAATGTTTATTTTTTAATCTTGTAATAAATCCTTTTTTGCCGGATTTAATTTATTTGTTAATTTATCTAACCTTGAATCAATAGTTCTATATACTTCCTCAAGACCTTTGTGTGTATCCTCAGACCTAGCGTTAATATATCTATTGGTTTCAGCATATAAGTTATCTGTTCTACCAATTTCACCATCTATACGACGATGTAAAGTTTCTCCTGTTCTGTTTATATCATCAAAGATATGTCCCTGAACTTGCTCCAATTGAGCACATTTATTTTTTAATCTTTTAATCTGAATGTACATCATAACCACAACCCCAACTCCCAGTACCCCGAGAACCAAACCTATACCCATAATGAACGATGTTAAATCTACCATAATTTCTTTTTTTTATTTGTTTATTATTGAACTGATAATTAAATATAATAAAAAAAGGGACTATTTCAAGTCCCTTTTCATATCCCGGTCAATATCCCGGTTTTTAATCGTCTCTCGTTTATCGTGGAGTTTCTTCCCTTTGGCAAGAGCAATTTCCATCTTAATCAATCCGGTGTCATTTATGAAAACACGATAAGGAATGATGGTTGTCCCGTTAATTAACTCACGTTCCAACTTATTAAGTTCTTTTTTCTTGGCTAATAGTTTTCTATCCTTAACGGTCTCGTGGAATGACCCATAACCATAATCGGAGATGTTCATCCCCTTTATAAACAATTCCCCATCATTAAAATAACAATACCCTTCAGAGATGGATACCTTACCCTGACGGATGGACTTCACCTCTGAACCAACTAATTTGATTCCCACAATTAGAGTTTCTAAGAATGAATACTCAAACTTGGCTTTCTTATTGACTATATTAATTGATTTTTTCATACGACAAAGATAATATAAAAATTGGTATAAACAAAAAAAGGTGATACAAATTAATGTACCACCTTCTTGGCTAATTAGGTTGAGATTAGACCTATTATTGAGAATCTTTAAAAGGATTATTAGTTCCCTTTATATCCACACCCTTTTGGGATGTAATCCTCATCGCTAATTGGTTAGACCAATTACTCCTTAAGATAATAACTACTCTCTTACTACTCTACTCTCTTCAACCTTGCGAGCTAACTCAGGATTCGACACCTTAGAGGTTTTTGGTAAAAATACGATTGAACTTGGGGTTCTTTCGTGCCACGGACAGCCCGTGACTATGGAAGCGACTTTCGTTATCACCTGACAAACACTTTTCCGTTTTTCTTTTTAGTTTTTCACCTATTGAAAGTTTGGTTTGTGTTGTGGATTAGTCCAAGTAGAGGTTTGTCTTAGGCTTCATCATCTTTTGGATGACAAAATACCAATCTACCCGGTAGAGATTCCCATCTCTCATATTTTAAGAATTCTTCGAACCAAAATCTTGGTAGATATTTGATAAGGATAATGACAGCACCACCTGTTACTTATCTTGTCTTTCGACTTTAAGATTTCTCTTATATTGGAACCCGCAATTATAAAGTTGGATGACCTTATTTCTTACTTGATTCCTATCGGTTATTCTTGATTTGGAGTTCCCCCCTCAACCTGACGACCCACATCGCCCGGTCACCCAACCACTTTCTTTAAAGCGTTGCCCTCAATACTGAAGGTCAGGTGATATCCGACTTGTATACTCGAGTCCCATTTCTGAGACCGCAATTCTGTTAACACAACAGAATCACTTTATACTGACGTTAATCAGTTTATTTAAGGATGATATACCACCCATTATCATTTTTATAATACCTAAGTACTATATGGATAATCTAAAATTTCTAAGAACGTTTTGAGGTTTTCCTCATTTGTTTTACAAAGATAAGTGATTTTTTTCATTTGTCAATCACTTTATAAAACTTTTTTTTTAATTTTTTGAGAAGAGGAAAACTATACAACGTTTTACGACTCCGGTCAACCTATTTCTCAAATATAAGTTAGTGAGTGTATGCTCTAACACTGAGCTACTTGCTTTTCATCAAGATACACAAGGACGGAATTGAACCGGTCGACACAACACTCACCTATTTTTTCAATAATTTTAAGAACCTTATTTCTTCTACAAAGATAATACTTTTATTTTTATTTGTCAAAAACTTTAACACTTTTTTTTTATTTAATCACAATATACCTCTCGGATGTAATAATTAGTAAATAAATTTGTGAAATACGTTTTTTCATCACCGGTCATATTATATTGGAATGAACAAAAATCGTTTCCGTTTATATATCGAGCCGATTGTATTTCCTTACTTTTCAAAATTGTAAATTCCAAATCAGTTAATTTGAAATATATTGATTTTTCTGAAGTCAGTTCAATTCCGGATTCCAAACGTAATTTACTACCGTCCGTAAATGTTATGAATATTTGGTCTTCTTTACTTAAATTACCGATATCCATTCTAATCACCCATAACCCATAACAAGACAATCTATTACCATCCAATTGATATACCGGAGTCATTGTAAACCATTTGGTTTTATTCAGATTGGAACAAATCATTCCGGTTGGTCCGTATATCTCAGATTTATTGATACATTTATCAATAACCACTTTTCTATTTTGAGAATATGTTGAATTTAATGCCAACAATAACGATAATGTAATAAAAATCTTTTTCATTGTGATATTAATTTTATTAATTGAGTTAATCCTCCCATACAACATATTCCTGCACAAAAATAACTAAATCCGGGATTTCTACCATTCTCTTTTTGTGTTTTTGCTCCATATAGGTTTAACCCCATTAATCCGAATTGTAATAATACTATTATCATATTTTTTTTTGTTTTTTTAAATCTTCCAACGCTTCTTTAAGTTGGTTTCCTAACCACTCCTTCCATTGTTCAAAAGTGAATTTTGAATCCGGATTCTCCAACAAGTAATTCTTGTATTGTGTTTCTAATGTTGCCATATAATTTAATTTAGTAGTCAGGACAGGATTCGAACCTGTTCCGTCTTTGCCATAAAGAGTCGGCCTTACCGTTACTCAACCTTGGGGAGGTGATACCAACCAATGGTCTCCTGACTATTTTTCGTTAATGTTAAAAACTGACTCAATCTTCCTAAAAAACACTAACTTCCTACTTACCTATATGGGCTCGGCCATCCCGTGTCATATTGATTTACCTGAAACTTCTTCGGGTTGTTGATTGACCACTCCCACTTACTCAAGTAGTTTTTACATACTCATCATCCAACCCATTCGGTTCTGTGCTTGATACTCAGTATAAGTACATTTTCTCATTGTCTTATAATCCGGTCTCAACTTAACGTGTGTTGGATATTTCTTCTCGTGTTCTTTGTGTTCTCTCACCACCTTAGCGTAAGCCTCTCTTTTACTTGAAGCCCACACATCGTTAAATCCACCACCAATCCAATTAAACAAATAAAGGTATTCACCGTTAACACTTCTATACAATTTTTCTTTAGCCATAGTTCATCCGTTTTGTGAGTACAAAGATAAGTATTAAATTCAAACTGCCAAACTTTTTTTAAAAATTTTTTTATTTTTTTTACTACAACGATTACGTAAATTTTTATGGTATAAAACTTGATATGGGGGACGTAATAAACTATAATTTTAACGAATTAAAAATTAAACCTAAAAACAAATTATTATGAAAAAAGTATTTTTAGCCCTTGCAGTAATTGCAACACTATCTTTAACATCTTGTAAAAAAGAAGTAAAACAAGACGAAGCAACTGAAGTTGTTGATGATTCAACATCTGTAGATTCTACATCAGTTGACACCACTCAAGTTGACACCACTCAAGTGAAGTAAAAATAAATAACCCCTCTTCGGAGGGGGTTTTTATTATAATAAGTTTTTAATTTTTTGAATATCTTTAAGAACCCGATTTTGTTTACTTTCACTTAATCCTAACGCCTTAGCCGCTCCCGAAATTAAATCAACCATAAAACTTTTTCCAGCATCTTCTGGTTCTAACTCATCATTATCTAAATCAGTTGATATTTTATCTGCTTGACTAGAAACGTGAATATGGTCATTGTGTTCCGGAAACCCAAAATACAATACGGATTTAATATTACCGGATTCACTATTAACTTTATATCCGGCATATGATAATTTACTTACAAAACTTTCAATTTGATTTAGAATATTTTTAGATTGGGCATCTTGTTTACTTGACCATCCTGACCCATTTATTTTTGAAATATCGACAGCTTCACCTGTCTTATGCCTACTTACATTACCTGATGATGTATTTGTTCTATGACCGGTATTTGCAGTTGAGATGGTTACTGTAATATCTGCCGCGTTAGCTGCCGCATTAATTTCAGACAATAAAGACGAATTTATCTTATCTGATGATGCCGCACCTTCCCATTTTATGTTGGAATATTTTGAAGTATCTACCTTTTCTATTGCCTCAACTAATGTTATTAACTTTTTCATATTATTGTTGTAAATGTGTCATTAAAACACCACCAATTGACGCTGAATGTTGTTGTAAATGATTTATAGATTCCATATCTAATTTTGTTTTTCTTTTAGTGAAATCTAAACCTAAAGTTCCAATAAATTTACCTTCAATAGTTTTTATTGCAAATAAATAACCTGATTTACATCCGGTATCTTCCGCAATATATTTTAACCCAAATGTTGCAACAGTTTCATCTTTATAATCAGGAATCTCAATTGTATCACTTTCTAGTAATTTATTTATTGAACGGCTAAATAAATTAACAGGGATGTTTCGAAAATTTGATTGAACCGATGTTATTCCGGGACCAACAACTTCATACATAATACTGAATTTTGCTATTGATTTTCCGGTTGGATAAAAATTACCCCCATTATGAAATTGAGTTATCCAAACTCTATCTGATTTAAATTCCTCTTTAATATGGTCTAATTTGGTCATTACAAGTTCACTTACTTTTAACGTTTCCAATACCATATCTGGCTTTTCGGCCTTTTTATCTAATTTATTTTTAATAAATAACACTAGAAGAGGTCCTAACACCCCCGTGATAAACGCTACTATTATTGATACACTCATAATTTTTATCTTAAACTACCAAAGTTTTTTAGAAATTGTTCCTTAGTAATTTGTAATTTTTGACCACTTTTAGTTTTAATAATCATC
>Ga0209191_1002413_pt1 | contig 11611 bp, 16 predicted proteins | sample S_130626_EF_Meta_FD_187320 | JGI IMG/M metagenome (GOLD analysis project Ga0209191, IMG submission 187320) | Freshwater microbial communities from Lake Simoncouche, Canada to study carbon cycling - S_130626_EF_MetaG (SPAdes) (version 2) | ecosystem: Environmental > Aquatic > Freshwater > Lake ... | reverse complement strand
AATAATTATATAACTTTATCTTCAGCTAATGGACTTTTTCCTTTAGTCTTATCATGAAGGGTTTTAAATACTTTTGTTTCTCCTGTCTCAAGGTAGTTGAACATCTCTGATTGAATATTAAATAACTCAACAACAGAAACATTAATAGCAAACATTTTAATCAATTCAATCGATTGTGTTAATGCGGATGTTCTAATGATGATCGGTTGGGTATATTCTTTAAACCCTTGTGTTCTTTCATATGTATTACACATATCCATCCAATTTTTATTCGCCATTTTGTTTAGTTTTGATTTTTTAATTTTAATACTTCTTTTGCTGAATTGAACTTTGCGTTGAATGTCTTTAACATCTCAGAATAGTTTAAATCTCTTGTACCATCAGGGTTGTCTATGAAAACTAAATTAACGTCAACCTTTTTTGGTAAAGCCTTTTTACATTGAGGAGGATTTGGGTTTAATTTATATAAGTAATTACCTACTCCCTTTTCTCCTTTTTCTTTACCTACAATAACTAAATAACCTTTAGCACTTAGATTACGTAATACCCTACCTAAAGATAAATCACTTAATTTTTTACCTTTATATAATCTATCATGTATTTTTTGTATTGGCCATCTTGAGATTACTTCATCAGGGATGGTATTAAAAATACATAATACTCTTTCATCTTGGCTTTTAGCCATATTAATTAACGGAGCAAGTTCATCAAAATTTATTTCGATGTTGTTGTGAAAAAAATCTGCCATAATAATATTGTTTTAATTGTTTATAATAGATAAATATACAAACTTATCTCAAAAGTAGGAAATATATATGTATATAGTTTTCCACATACTTAAAAAAAATAGTTGAAAGATAATTTGGCTTTTCGGAAAATCTTTTGTATTTATTATGTATAGAAGTTGCGGAGACTTAAAACCCACTTGAAACTATTTTTAATAGAAGAATATCAAGCACTATTTCTATGCCCTTCTATGGGGGGGACTAGGGGGGGTTGTTACTAGTACAACCTGTTGAGTTAATTGTTAAAAAGAAAACAGACCAGTATATACTGGAAACAATCTGTTGAAGTATTTCTTTTAATAAATAATTTTTAATATATTTATATATATGGAAAAAGAAATAAAGGGATGGAAATGGCGCAACAATGAAATATCGTTGAAGCAATTTTATAACCTACCCTCAACAAAAAGAAATGAATATATTGCAATGCTGGAGCAATTACCCTCAACAGAACGAAGTTCTTGTGATAATATTATTCTTAGCCAATATTCAAGAATTATTGAAAAGACTAAACAATTTCTATCTCTTGAAGAAATAGATTAATTAGTTTATATTTATTTATTATCATACCTGATAATGCTACTCAGACCCAACTTCTTGCCTAAAGAACAAGATTTTGGGTTTTCTTAAACTATTTATAGATATGATAGATATATTCCAAGAAGAAGAATTAGACCAACCAGAGGACTTAAAATCACAACCAGACATACTGGAGGAGTATAGGGTATGTAAAGATTGTTTAGTGTATAAACCTCTTAGTAAATTTCATAAGAACACACAAGGAAATAGAAATTATTATTATAAGAATTGTAAGCCTTGTTATTCAATTGCACAAAATAAAGGGAAACAAAATCAAGATCCATTTGGTAGAATATATAGACCCAAACCAAATGAGTATTACAATGATTATCAAAAGGAAAAGACATTTGAATTGATGATTGCTCTTGGTTGGATATTTGATGAGACAACAAATGTATGGAACAAACCTGGTATTAAAGAAGATGGAAAGTTCCTCAACGTAGTACCTGGCATAAAGAAACCACATAAAAGAATTAATTGGTCAAATACACCATATGTATATAATAATTTAATGAAGAATATAGAACAAATATTACAATATAGAGAAGATGGAATGTCTTTTGATGATTTAGAACATATTTATGATTGTTCCCACACCACAATAAGGAAGGCAATACACGACTATAATTATGAAAAGAAAAGAAGAACACATTGAATTGGGGTGGATTGATGTTCCAATTAACTATTTCAAATTAGGTGATGATGTTAAGAAAGTTTTATGTAATAAATTGATTGATGTATTGTATGAAAATATTGATAGGGATTTAGATCCAGAAATAAACCGTATTACATTCTTAGATGAAGTATTAGAAAGTAGTATAATTACAAATGAACAACTCGAGCAATATGTTATTTGCCAGGTCTTGTTGGATTGTAGAAAGAACTTACATGAAGATTGAAATAGATCAGTACATAAATAAGAATTACTACAAGTTATTAATAATAGCAAAGAAATATACCAAGAATGATGATTGGGCTTCAGAATTGTTGCACGAGGTTATACTTCAACTTTATGATAAAAAAGATTATAATAACATAAGAACGGATGATGAGAGTCTAAAGTTTTATATTGTAAAAATGATTATGGTGAATTGGTGTTATCCATCCTCACCATTCTATAAGAAATATAAAAAAGAAAACTTCACCCACGTTGAATTGAATGATGCGGTTCACATATTAAAGGATGAAACGGAGATGGATGAACATAGATTTATGGATATAATGGAACAAGAGTTTCAGGATCAATCATGGTTTTTGAAGCATATCTTCGAGTTGTACCTTATTAAAGGATCATTAAAGAAGGTGGCAATTGAAACGACAATATCATTACCATCAATAGGAAGATATATTAAAGAGACAAGGACACAAGTTAAATTAAATACATTTAAAAGATATAACAATGAGTAGCTCAGCATATAGAAGAACAAAAAGAAAGTTTGAAAGAGATAGAAGATTGGGAAAATTGGGAAGATATGTTGAACCCGTTGAATCCAAGGTGATAAATTCGTGGGGAGAAAGAGAATTAGATTTACCAACTCCAAATGATGTTGAAGAATATATATTAGATAAGACAAGAGAACTAAGGATGGAATATAAACCAATTAAAATAGAAAAAAATGGGTTGCAATTGTAAGAAACCAGAACCAAAAGCAGTAATACCATCAATAGAATCAGTACACAGTATGGATAATATAGATGAGTTTTTTATACCAGACACACCTGATGGATTATTGGCGAGGGAATTAAATAAATGGAATGAAGAAGAACATAAAAAACTAATGGACTTATTAAAAGACGAGGATGAATATCCTCTAATACATGATTAAAATAGATATATGATAGATTTAAGATTAGGAGATTGTTTAGAGGTATTAAAAACTATACCAGATAATTCAGTAGATAGTATTGTAACGGATCCACCATATCATTTAACATCAATTGTTAAAAGGTTTGGTAAAGAAGGTTCAGCGCCAGCACAATATGGAACTGATGGTGCGTTCAGTAGAGCATCAAAAGGATTTATGGGAAAGACTTGGGATGGTGGTGATATAGCACAACGTCCTGATGTATGGATAGAATGTCTAAGGGTATTAAAACCTGGTGGTCATATGGTTGCGTTCAGTGGTAGTAGAACCTATCATAGAATGGCTGTGGCAATTGAAGACGCAGGGTTTGAGATAAGGGACCAGATTATGTGGGTGTATGGTTCAGGGTTTCCTAAATCACATAACATCGGTAAGGCGGTGGATAAATTACAAGGGAATGATAGGGAGGTTGTTGGTATAGAAAAAACATCATATAAAGTTAATAATACCGCAGCAAATTCAAATTGTATTGAAGGTTCAATTAATGGTGACTTTTCAAAACAAGTTGATGAAAATGGTTATAGAGTTAAAGTAATTGAAAAAGGTAATAGTGAATGGGAAGGATGGGGAACGGCGTTAAAACCATCCCACGAACCAATCGTTATGGCACGGAAACCATTAAGTGAAAAGACTGTGGCGGAGAATGTATTACGATGGGGAACGGGTGGATTAAATATAGATGAGAGTAGGATACCAGGTATTGACCCTGCTAACGCTAAAAGAATAGGTAGAAGTTATAAAACAGATGAAAGTAATTTAGGTAATTCATATAACTTATCAAATGAAAAATATAGGGATAATATTACGGTTAAGGTTGGTGGTAATTTAGAAGGTAGATGGCCAGCAAACATCATATTTGACGAAGAGGCGGGACAAGTATTAGACCAACAATCGGGGATTAGTACAGGTAAGGTTGGTATGACCCAACAATCAAGTCCTAAAAATCTATATGAAGGATTTAAATCAAAAGGGGACACAAAAGTAAATGATGGTAAAACTGATAAAGGTGGTGCGAGTAGGTTTTTCTATTGTCCCAAGGCGTCCAAGAAAGATAGAGATGAAGGGTTAGATGGATTTGAGAATAGACCATCACAACTTAATTCAGGTGGAATAGGAAGAAAAATTAGTGTAGAGAAAAGATTAATAGAGAATGGTGAGAACGCACCAACTATGAAGAACAATCACCCAACAGTTAAACCAACAGCACTAATGTTATACCTAATTAAATTAGTAACACCAGTTAATGGAACCGTATTAGATTGTTTCCTTGGTAGTGGTTCAACAGGTAAAGCAGCAATCAGGGGTGGATTTGATTTTATTGGAATTGAGAAGGAAGAAGAATATTTAAAGATAGCTGAAGCAAGAATAAACAATGAATTAATATGGAAAAAGAATTAAAAGATAAAATTAATAGTTTAAAGTCAGATGGTAAGAAGAAGAAAGGTTGTACATCTTGTAAGAAGAAAAAACCTATAACAGAACTACCACCAATTATTGAGGATGAAGATTATATCCCATATATCCCAACAATGGATGAGATTAAACTTGCTTATGTTGAATTGAATAGAAAAGATAATTCTAAACGACAGTTTGTAAATAAGGTATATAATTTCTTATTTAATGAGGATTTTGACTGGGGATGTATGTCTTGTGCAAACTCTCAAGCAAATAAGTTAAAAATATATATTACAGAAAATTTTAAATAAAATATTATGGCTAAAGCAGGAAGAAAAACCGATGAGTTGGAATTTGAAGCAAGAATGAGTAGAGTATATGAAATGATGTTATACGAACATTTGGGTTATAATGAGTTTGCTGAACGAGCATCAAAAGAATTTGGTGTGTCTGTTCGTCAAGGTGAGAACCTATGGGCGGAAGCAAGAAAAAGATTAAAGGAAAGATATACTCAAAACCAAGAGGAGATATTAGAAAATCATTTAAACCAACTATATGACTTACTTAAAAGATGCAGAGAAGACAGAAATAAAAGAGTTGAAAGAGAAGTTCTTGCGGATATTGCAAAAATACATTCTTTGGAAGGTACGAAGAAGATTGATATTACTTCGAACGGAAATGAAATAAACTTGAACATTGTATTAGACAGGGATTAAGCCTGTAAAATTTCGTTTTTGACCTATGAACACTGAATATTATAGAAGTAAAGATAAGGACGAGTATTACACACCATCAATATTGGTTGAACCAATCTTACAATTTATTAAACCGAATAGTATTGTGTGGTGTCCATTTGATAAATTTGAATCAGAGTTTGTACAACAAATAATCAAACAGGGTCATAAAGTGATTTACGGACACATAGAAGATGGTTATGACTTTTTTGAGTATGAACCTACATACTATGATTGTGTGGTCTCAAATCCACCCTTCACTCGTAAGTTAGAAGTATTGGATAGATTATATAAATTGGGGAAACCATTTGCAATGATATTAGGTCTACCAATATTAAATTACCAAGAGGTAGGTCAATTCTTTTTGGATAAGGACTTACAATTATTAATAGTGGATAAGAAAGTTTCATTTGATGGGAACACATCATCATTCAATAACTCTTACTTCTGTTCTAAATTCTTACCAAGGGATTTAATGTTTCATCACTTGGAACATAATAACTCTAATAAGAATTATAAACCATCATCATTATATGCCAGATATAAAATTAACTAAGAGACAAACCATCGCATGGGATTATCTTATGGACAACACGACCAATGAATTAGTTTTTGGGGGAAGTGCTGGTGGTGGGAAGAGTATGTTAGCGTGTTTATGGTTAATGACGATGTGTTTAAAGTACAAGGGGATAAGAACTTTACTTGGACGTACAACTTTATCATCTCTAAAACAAACGTCTCTAAACACCTTATTTGAGGTTTTAAAGATGAGTGGGATGGAAGCAGAAAAACATTATAACTATAACGGACAATCAAATACAATTACATTCTATAATGGTTCAGAAATTATCCTAAAGGATTTGGAAGCAAAACCATCTGACCCAAACTTCGATAGTCTTGCGGGTATAGAGATTACTTGTGCGGTAATAGAAGAAAGTTCCCAAGTAACAAGGACGGCCTATAACATTGTTAAGTCCCGTCTAAGATTTAAATTGAACGAACACAATTTGATTGGCAAGATATTAATGACCACCAACCCATCACAGGGATTTATTAAGTCAGAGTTTTATATCCCTTATGTTGAAGAAAGATTGCCAGACAATATTAAGTTCATTCCAAGTCTACCACACGACAACCCACATTTACCAAAATCTTATTTGGATATGTTAAACTCATTACCATCAGAACAACGCAAGAGATTGTTAATGGGTGATTGGAACTATAATGAATCGTTGGATGCTCTATACGATTTTGATAGTATAGCAGCATCATCATTTAAGTTTGCTCCAAACCCATCAGATAAGAAATATATATGTATTGACGTTGCTCGTTTCGGTGGTGATAGTACAGTTATATCAATTTGGGTGGGATTAACTATTGTAGAAATAATAAGATATAATAAGATAGACGGAGACACATTGTATAATCATATAAGAGATTTAATATCCAAACATGGAATCCATCCATCTCAAGTCATAGCAGATAGTGATGGAGTAGGAGGTTTCCTTGTAGACAGATTAAGATGTACATCATTTGTAAACAACTCAAGACCATTACACGAACAGAACTTCACCAACTTAAAGTCTCAATGTTATGTTAAACTATCAGACCTATTCAAGGATGGTAAGATTAGTATTAATGTATTAGATCCAGGTTTAGTGGATGAACTAACTCAACAACTATTAGCAATCAAACTAAAGGATGTAGAGAAAGATGGTAAGGTAGGTGTAATCGGAAAGGACGTAATGAAGAAGATGTTAGGGGTCAGTCCCGATATTGCTGATAGTATAATGTTAAGAATGTATTATGAGGTTAAGAATTTAAAATCAACAGGGCGTTATAGTATTGCCTTTGTGAGATAAAAAGTGTATATTATTTATATGGAAATAGGACACAAACAAAACAAACTAACACTAATCAAACGTACAGGATATATTAAATCAGGTAAGAGATATTTTAAGACTGGTCTATTCCAATGTGATTGTGGTAATGAGAAGATGATTATAGTACAGAATGTAGAAAGTAATAATACTAAATCGTGTGGATGTAATTACAAGATTAGTAATAAAGATAAAAGATATGGTAGAAAATGATAGAATTTAATTTATATGGAAAAGATTATGAGATAAAAGAATATCTCTCAATAGGAGATTATCAAAAGATCTTCAAGGTAAAAGATTTATTTGAGGATGATTACTTTAAAGCTAAGGTAGTTAATCTATTAACAGACTGTCCAATGGAAACATTATTAGAGGCAGACAATCATAAGGTAGACTTTCTTGCAACATCAATCTTTGCAATGGTTCCAAGACAACCAATAAACTTAATTGATAGATTTACAATAGATGGAATAGACTATGGTTATTTACCATCATATAAGAAAATATCCTTCGGTGAGTTTGTTGACTTAGACACATTACTTACTAAGAAGCCTGAAGAGGTAATTGATTTTCTACATATTATCACAGCTATAATGTATAGACCTATAACTAAAACAAAAACTAAACATGAGTTTGAGATTGAGAAGTATGATGCTAAGACATTGGAGGAACGAGCCGAACTGTTTAAACAGAAGTTAGATATTAAGTTCACGTTAGGTGGACAGTTTTTTTTTACTCAGTTCGCAAAGAACTACTCCAGTTATATCCCTCTATCTTTGAGGCAGAAGATCCGCAGGGAATGGATGATGTTAAAGATCCTATGGGAGAACAGGAAATTGGTATGGATATTTCTTTCGAAAAGAGGTTCGGATGGTATGTTGTCGTCAACAGAATTACAGATGGAGATATTACGAAACACACTCAAGTCTACGAGAAAAACGTTATTGAAGTAATGAACCAGTTGGTTTATTTGGTTGAATATGATAATGAACAAATAAGATTACAGAAAAAAGCACAACAAAGAGGATAATTTCATTGTTCAAAACTAAAAATTACATATTTATAGGTGATGATAAACATTAATTACAAACAAATCCTAACCTATTTTAGTAGTATTGCACTACATCATGAACAAATTAACTCGTTCGGTATAGGAGATTTGACCCAAATTACTAATGATATTATCACAAAAAAGTCTCCAAGGTATGTTAGGATGTATATTGTCCCTGAAGAAGTAGAATTTAATCAGAACCATATACATTATAACTTCGCTGTGGTGATTGTAGATAAGGTAGAAGATGATTTATCCAACCTTAGAGAAGTATTATCAGACACATTAGAGATTACAAAAGATATATGGACTGTATTTTGGCAGTCATATCAAGAACAGAATGGTGACTTTAGTAACATTATAGTAGGAGATTGGGAACCAGATGTACAACCATTCACAGAAAGGTTTGATGATGTATTAGCAGGATGGACGATGCACATAAAGATGAGTGCACCATTTGACTATAACGCTTGTGACTTACCAATACAATCAGGATTTACATTCCCTCAAGACGAATCATTCAGTGCGTACGAACAAATCCTACAAGATTGGGAAGACTTTTCTAATGCTCACAAACAGATTAGATCGTGGGGATTTGGTGATGCTACAGAACTTACAATGGATGTAATTACAAAGAAAGAACCTAAATATCCAAGATTATATTTCATCCCAAATAAAACGAGATTTAATCCTAACCATATGCACATCACTTGGACTATAATAATCTGTGATAAGGTAGAAGAAGATTTAAGTAATCAACAAGATGTTTTATCAGACACATTGGAAATTGCTAAAGACTTTTATTCTAAAGCTTATCTATCTGATTACGAAGTTGAGTGGGATGCAACACTAAGTCCTTGGTTGGAAAGAGCAGACACAGTTCTTGCAGGATGGACATTCGATATATCAGTTCAACAGAAGTTCGACTATAACCGTTGTGTATTACCAATCACACCATTCACTACACCAGTACCACCAATAGGAAACTATCAATGGGAAGACTTAGCTGAGTTATGGAGATTGGAAGCAGAAAAATGGAATTTAATATAAAAAAAATATAAAAAAAATTAAAAATTATGAGTAATTTAAGTAATCAATACATAAGTTCATCCTTTCAATCCTTGTTAAATTTACAAGGACAAGGTTCAGGTTTGACCGTAAATCTACAAACGGTACAAGATGGTGTTGGTGTAAGTTCCCCATTAAAACTTTCAACAACTACAGTTGTAATATCAGGATCATTATTAACAAGTGGTTCAGTAAATGTAAGTGGTAGTTTAGTACAACACGATGGAAATATAGATATTTCAAATTCAAGTATTGTAGTTAATTCAGGTTTAAATAATTTCCAAGTTGCTAATGTTGGTAATGCGTTTATTAAAAGTAATGGAGCAAATCCATTTATATTGGAAGGATTAAGTTCAATAGATAATAATTCAATATCTTTTCCATTACCATTAAACATATCATCATCAGTTAAAATAAGTGGTTCATTAGATATTGAAGGTCAGACAACATTTAAGGGAAACCTTATTCCTTCAGGAAACTACGTTTACGATTTGGGAGCACCGACAAACAACTGGAGACACATCTACGTTGGTAGTGGTTCAATCTATATGGACGATCATAGAGTTATGGGATTAGACCCAATCAATTCTGATTTACAAATATTGGCTCCAACAGGAACATCAATTCAATTAGTAGATTATACTAAATCAAATAGTGGTTTAGAAGTTACATCATCACTTAAAGTTGATTTTACAGGTAATACAGGAAACCCATTGGTAGATATATCTAATACTACATTTGATTTATTTCCAAATCAACACGTTGATTTAAGATTATTTACACAAGGTAATGGTAATATTACTTTTGATGCAGGTGGTTCAAATCCAAGAAATGATATTGGTGTTAATGGAAGAATAATTCAATATGAACCAGGTTCAACACCTAACTCATTAAAGGACACAAATATTACAGGTTCATTAAGATCATCCAACATAATTGGTACAGGAAGTTTATACCTACAACCAGATCAAGGTGACGCAAGATTTTTAGAAATATATAATACATCACCAACAGACACACATATTACAGCAAGTGGTGGTCAAATATATTTGGGTAATGATGTAACATATGTTAAGGTTGATAATTACGGTTCAGTTAATCGTATTGATGTTGTTGCAGGTAATGAATTAGTAGTTTCATCATCAATAATAAATCTTTCAGGTTCATTATATCAATCAGGAACATTCTATCCTGATATAATTAATTGGGTAGATAGTTCAATAGTACAAAACACAGGTTCATATGTTTTAACAGTAAATACAGAAGGTGTAACTCAATACGACACATACGCAAATATAGCCGGTGCTTTAAGTCCATATATAAACTCTAACAGAGATGGTTTAATAACCACAGGTTCAGTTGGTTTAATTCAACCTATAACAGGTTCATTAAACTTAACAAGTATTGATAATACAACAATAACAACAAGTGAGGGTGATGTTTCATTAGACGGTGGTTCAAATATATTTTATACAAATGCACCAGGCCCTGTTTTAGGTTATTTTTTCGCAAACAATATAACAGGTGTTACGGTAAATGGTCCAGGTGTAAGTAACGCAATTGTAACAGAATATGGTAATAGTGGTGACCCTAACAATTATGGAACAGCAACTTTATCAAGTGGAACGGTTTCAAGTGGTCAATCATATACCTTTACAGGCCCATATCCAACACCTCTAAGTATTATTGCGGATAAATTAAATATAACTGGTTCAGTATATTCAAGTAATGGATATTATTCACCAGCTGGTTTGACTTTACAAAACGCTGATGGTAGTGGTGGTCAATATCCAAATATTAATATTAATGTAGATAGTAGTACATATGAAGGAAATATTTATGCTGGATTAAATATTAACGACGCGTCAGGAAAAGATGGTGGAAAATTTATAATGACTACATACGGGCCTTATAATGATAATGTTCCTATAATTGGTGGTGGTGGTCAATATAATGGTGACGACACAGCAATAGGTTTTTATAGTGGTAGTATAGATATGTGGAAACCAACAAGATTTAGAGCACTAATTACAGGATCATTAACCATTAGTGGTAAAACTACTATGTCTAATAGTACAAATTTCCCTCTTCAAGTTAATGGTACTATACAATCGCAAAGATTTAGTTTCGTTGGAAACCCATTCAATACAAATACTGGTTCAGTATTTGGGTCACTTAATTACGAGGGTAGTAATACAACATTACAATATGCAAATAGTGATTTTGGAACACCTGGTACAGCATCATATGTTTA
>Ga0209191_1002411_pt1 | contig 11617 bp, 22 predicted proteins | sample S_130626_EF_Meta_FD_187320 | JGI IMG/M metagenome (GOLD analysis project Ga0209191, IMG submission 187320) | Freshwater microbial communities from Lake Simoncouche, Canada to study carbon cycling - S_130626_EF_MetaG (SPAdes) (version 2) | ecosystem: Environmental > Aquatic > Freshwater > Lake ... | reverse complement strand
AACTGTTTGACGATGGCTGAACGCCTGTTCACGTTCACCGACCCGTTTATCACGTCACAACTTATGCCGTTCTTGGTTAAATGTTTCTCAAGCAATTCAATGGTGTGCGTGAATGGAACGAAGACTAAGACCTTATGGCTTGATTCCTCAATCACTTCCTGCACCACACGTAGCCGCTCGGATACATCAAATTCGATGACCTCTTTGCTATCAGAGTACACCGCACCGCCCGCAATCTGCAACAGCTTGTTGATCTGCACCGCCGCATTGACCGCCGAAATTTCTTCCCCGTCGGCTTCAAACAGCATTTGTTTCTTCAAGATGTTGTAATACTTTACCTGCTGCGACGTCAATGGTGCATCTCTGTCTACATAAGTAACCGGAGGCAAATCTAAACACTGGGATTTCTCAAACCTGATAGCTGGTTGAAGTATGCTATGTACATACTCTTTTGAACCCGGCTTCGGTACCCATCTAAACTGCCCCACTTTTATCATCACCTTGTCTCTGAACTGCCCATAGATTAGCGATACCGCAGTAGGATTTATTAGCTTCGCTAACCCATAGGCATCCATAGGAGACTGCGCCGCTGGCGTTCCCGTCAACATCCACAAACCTTTAATCGTCTTCATCAAATCCCTCATATCCTTCCAGCGTTCTGTCTGAGCGTTCTTATATGCTGATGCTTCGTCTATCACAATCAAATCAAATCCAGCCGCTTCAATTTCTTTTTTCACAATGCCGACGCCGTCGTAGTTGATGATTACGTACTCGGCATCCCCCGCTAATACTTCTCTTCTTTTCTCTGCGCTACCATGAGCCACCGCTACAGTACGGTGCATGGCAAACTTAAACAAATCATTCTGCCAAGCTGGCTTCATAATCGAAAGTGGGCAGACTACTAACACTCTTTTTAACACCCCTAACTTCATCAAATAATCCGTCGCCCAAATCACTGATGCTGTCTTCCCCGTACCCTGCTCGTTGAAACAAAAAGCTTTCCGGTTGGATACCAAAAATTTCGCTGTCTCCTTCTGATGTGCAAACGGGGATAGGTTGTGTGGCCTCGGCCAATCGTATTCTGATAAGTTCATTTTTTCTTTGGCTTGTTGACTTTGACCGTGTGGTCTGAGTTTCTGCTGAATGATCTGTTCTCGCTTGGGTCTTTGAGTTTAAGATTGCTCTTAGCATTTGTTCCCCCTTTGGATAGGGGTACCACGTGGTCGATGTCTTTTCCAGCACGGTCAACGCCGTTTTTGTCCATCTCATATCTTGCACTTTGTCTCTTCTTTCTAGTTTCAGTCTCGCCTCTGTCGAGCTGTTGTTGGTATTCCTTTTTATAGGGTCGAGCTTTGTTCACGTATGGCATGATGTTTCCTTAGTTTCTGTTGTACTCACAATCTTTGACCGAGCAGAATTTACATAACGGCCCACTGCTAGGATTCCAAACCTTAGTTTCAAACGCTTTTTGTAGACGTTCAACTCCTTGCGCAGGGGTTTTTATGTATTCTTCTTTCTTGTCAGCGTAATGTTCAGCAGTAACAAGGTCTCCGCTTACCGTAAACAATAGGGCAGATTTTATCTTTTTTACGTTGGGATACTTGGCAAACACGCCAAGCGCAATAAGGTCTAGTTGCATTGTGTCAGCGTACCTAGCGTTCTTGCTGGTCTTGTAGTCAACGGAATGAGCAAGTTGCTTCTCCTCGTCTATTACAACCAAGTCGGCAATCCCATGCCACCACACATTCGGCGCATCGTAATCACAGGTTTCTAGCTTTTCCGTTATACCTAGCTTAACCTCACAAAGCTTATTTCCCGGGATGTTATTCAGTTGGTCTAACAGCGGTTTCATATACATAAACTGTGCGGGTATTTCCTTGCCGTCACGTATGTATTCTTCAGCAACAGTATGCGCGGACTTACCGTACAAGGTTGCCTTGGTGTCAGGTTCCACAATGTCCTTGAGTACCTTTGTTCGGTAGTATTTCCGAGCGCATTGCTGGAATGTTTTTAATCCGCTAAAAGACCATTTGATACTCATATTAAACTTTCTTTTTGTTTTCTTTTCTACTCGGCACAACAATTTCTTTTGTGGTAAATCTATGCCCGTTGGCGCATTCACGCCGTCTTCGGTATCCGTCAATCGTTTCCCTTGTTTCAAGGATTTCCGACCAAGTTTTACACTGGGGGCACTTCATTCTTTGCCTCATGAAATGGCGCGTTCTTTTCCAAGTATTCTTCCATCAGTTTTAGAAACCCAAGCTCAACAAGAGCCTTTACTTCGGCCTGAGTGAAGTCACAGGTGATAGTCATAGTCCCATCATCTTGCTCAACAATTGACATTACTTGCATGATTCTTTCCTTCTTCTTTCGTTAAAAAAATAAAATGGCACTTGGTGCATTTCCAAATCAACCCCTCGACTACAACCACTTTGCCACGCCCACGTAGCCTACCCCAAAATGTTTTGATTGTTTCAATCATTTGTACACCGCCACAACTTCACCGCCAAAATTCTTTTGAATTTCTCTTGCAGGGGACTCTGTCCAAAAAAACTTGGGTTCGTGTTTGTCTTTTGTCCAAACGTATCCGTATAATTTCATGTGTTCTTCTCCCTTTCTTTTATTCTTGCAACTCGCTCCATCCGCTTCTTGTGTGCGGTCATATATATAACGTACTCCATAATCGAACGCACTTTGTCCCAATACGCCTCCTTTGCTGGCTGAAACTTTTGTGTGACGCCGTTGTCAGCATCTTGCCGTGCCTTGGCTTCAATGACTCGCATACGATCATCGCCTACAACTTCTTTGCAGGTGTCAATGTCAAAACTATTTGGGGTCATGTTCCCTCCATGTATCAGTCATCACGCCCTCCGTTCTGCATCCAAAATATCGCCCATATAAAAACACCACCAGCGACTACGGTGAAAAGACCGCCCGCTAAAAAAACTGCTACCCACGTTAACGCTTCAATCATTTGTTAGCCCTTTTCTTTTCTCTGTAAACATACCCACGCTTGGCAAGCTCCTCGGTTACGCTAGCACCACCACGCATACTCTCCCTAACCGCCGACATCACATCGTCATTGATTATGCTGTCATGCGCCCTTGCAATCGAGTCGGCTAACTTGGCTGTTTCTTTTTTGACCCAGTCAAACGTGCGGTATGTTTCTTCCACTATATCGGGATAATCTGAACCTTCGACAACTCGCCGCATGTGAAACACAGGAACTAAGTCACCCGAATGAGCACAGTCGAACCCAAACCACTTGCGCCCATCCATTTTGTCTCCAAAGGTCAGCCCACCATGCGCATACACACCAACCTCCCCCGCATCTTGATAGTTCATCCCACGTACCTTGTTACCTATAGGTACTGCAACATACCCACACAAAGATAGTGTTGACTCATTGCGTTTAACACGGCAGGTATATCCAGTGTCTTTGTCTACCCACTCCTCAAAGTCAGGCTCGTTCTCCCACGGTCTGTGTGCTATGAGTAACTTGGCTTTCAACATGTCGTCAATCATCAGCAATCTCCATAATTTTTGCCATACCCAGCTTCGCAATTCAAAGGTAACTCAGAAGCCCACGCGGGGCGTATACGCATACACAACTCAACGTATTCCTTAGCTCTGTCGGCTTCGGCTTCGGGTGCAATAAAAGCAATGGCGTCATGTACTGTCATAACCACACGATACTTTTTGGCCACCAACAACATCTGCTCACCTATCACAATACGCGCAAGCGCTTGGCATACGTTCTCTACTACCTTGCCGCCGTAGATTCGGTTAGGGATGATGGCTTTACCCTTCTTGGTGTCGTACACATACTCAACTTTGCCGCTCTCTTCGTCTTGTCGTTTACGCAGGTTGGGGTACTTCAAACGCAGTCCATTGGGTAACAGGATACCCTCCGCACCATCTACTTTAAGCATGCCGTTACGTCCAAATGATGTTGTCTGTTCACCGACGATTGCGGGGAGGATATTCGACGCCGACTTCCATAGCTCGGGGATTTTTGGGTAGGTGTTGCGATAAGTATCAATAATTCGTTGCGCCTCATCCTCATGTACTTCCACTCCAAAAGTTTTGAGTTGCGCTTTAAACTTAACCGCACCCATACTATAGCCAGCCCCAAGAATCGTCGTTTTACCAACGAACCTTTCCTCTTTTGTAATCTTTTCCATCTTCTTGCCATATATAGCCGATGCCATGATCTTGTATACATCTTCGCCCTTTTCAAATGCGTTAACCAAATCGTCTTGACCTGCTAGCCATGCCAGCGTACGCGCTTCAATCTGCGATGAGTCCGAGTCAACCATCACATACCCATTGGGCGCTTTGATAGCGTTCTTGAGCAATGACCCGCGCTTTAAATTTTGTAGATTTATTTTGTCATCCCCGCCCCATCGTCCAGTGTGTGCGGCATAGTAGCGTAGGGGTACGGGTAACAATCCTCGTTTAGCAATTTGTACAAAACGCTCTGTTCGTGTTTCTTCAATCGTAGACTTCGTACCCAAACGTGATTCGACCAATAGGCGTACTTCTGGAGTGTCGTGATTGAGAAGTGCTTTGAACGCTTCATCCGTCTTAGCGAAGGCATAAGTCTGTTTTCCTGTGGTTGGGCTTGTTTTCATGGGCGGCTCTACATCCCACGCCCGAAGTAGTTCAGCAAACTTTGCGTTGCTCATCAAATCTTTTTTATCAAAGTTAGCAAGAAGTTCGGCCTTTCGGTGTAGTTCCGCCAATAAAAGGGTATTCAATAACCCCTCATTCAACTCCAATACAGGCTCGGTGAACATACGAATGGTCAAGTCGATAAGTTTCAACTCAGTCGGCGGGAAGCCATTAACCATGCGTTTGAAAAGTTTGTATGTTAGAGCAACGTCGTTTTTGCAGTACTCGCCGTACCTAGCCAAATGCTCCTCGTTGAAATCCAGTCGGCGTAATCCAAGTGCGTTGACAACCTCAGTGCCTTTTTCACCTAGCTCATAGTACTTCGCTAGCACCGCCAAGCTACCACCTACCTCAGTTCCGTGCAGGGCTCTGCCCATACTTAGCGTATCAAACCAGACCTTGGGTTTAATCCCATAAATCCAATTAAGTATCGCACCATCAAAAATTGAATTGTGGGCTAAGACCGCATGGTTAGGTATGTCAAAAGAGTCAAGGAACTGGTGAACATTCTCGCGGTCACCACTGAACCACACGGGCTCGCCGTCGTCAACCTGTACAGATACGCCGATAACCTCAAACTGTGGGTCGCGTATGTATTCCTCGGTTGTCTGTTTACTAAACCCAATCTCTTTCGAGTAGAAGGTTTCAAAGTCTACTGTGATGAGTTTCATTTGAAGAAATTTGGGTTGTGTGCTTCTTGTTGTTGGGCGTTTCGATATTTAAAAGTATCCGTGTTGTGGTCGTACCCAATAGCCGTACCCTCGCCCTTTACCTGCGCTTGACCAAACCCACCTATCTGTGGTTGCGCCCTGCCAAGTTCTTTATACCCAATCGGATAGTTCTGGCTGTCCACATCATCTTGCATCAATCTGCGCATAACCTTGTCGTCAAACTCTTTACGCCTTACTGCTTTCAACGCTTCATGCAACGCGCCTTTCTCTGGCTCGGTCAACACATCACGAAAGTTAGGGGCAAACATAAACCCCCATTTTGGGGCATCGTCAAAAAATTCCTCTGGGTTGGATTCCATCCTGCCTATTAAGATACTCACACCTGTTGATAGTTCAGCCATTGTTTACTCCTTGTTGTTTATGTGTGTACCTGTGTGCGACCCGATGCCGTCTATGTACGCTTCGAGTTCGTCGATGTTTGTTTCGTTGATGACAAGCGCAAGCCCCTCGCCCTCTCTTATTAGGCGCAAGTTCTTGAGTTGCAACGCAGTCGGCTTGTTGAGTTTTGCTTTTGCTTCGATAGCTAGGAAGCAACCATTGACACAACATATAAAGTCAGGGACTCCCGAATTGCCGTACCCTGTACCCATCGGCATAACAAAATATATGTTGCGATCTTTTAAAATCTGTTTGATCTTGGCCTTGACCTTGGCCTCGGGTGTTGACATCTAACGCTCCAATTTATTTATGAGTGGACATTGTATCAACACAATTTGACTCTGTCAACAACAGACGAAAAAAAACCGCCCGAAGGCGGCTAGGTGTTTACCCGAATCACATTATATCTACCCTTGCTTGTGTTTCAATCCATACCTTTGCACCGCATGACAGCGGTTTGTCAGGGCTATACACCACACGACTTGCACCTTTAATATCCACAGTGTGTGCGTAGTGGTTGCTCTCGTATGTCTTAACTGTTAGCACAGGGTCGTTTGTGCCATTCTTTGCGTTGGCTTTGATGACGTGCTGGTTTACGTGGATGATTGTTTTCATGTGTTCTCCTTGCGCTGTGGTGGGTGGGTGAAGTGTTCCCGTAACCAAGACTCAATGCGTTCAATAGTTTCTGAAAATCCGTTATCTGCTGGTGATACTTGAGCAACCACAAAAAGCTCAGCAGCCAAATCTTCAAATGGTTCTTGGCTTTCCAACTTTGCAATGAGTTTTTTACCCGCTTGGATAGCATCTGCTGTGCCTATAGGCTCACCGCCATGACACCATTCAAGAGCTTCTACAATCTGTTTAATTACTTCAATCATGCTTCACCTCCTTGATACAAAAGCTACGTTCGCTCTCGTCTATTAACACATACGCTTCTTTCTTACCTATCGCTACCAACGCATACTTAAACCATTCTGCCCGGGAATTCTCTCTCTTCCACAGATACAGCATGCCTATCAACGCAACCACTAATACAATCTCTAGCTCACTCATAGCTTTCTCCTGTTTGTTTATCCACATAGTCAATCAAAACCCTACGCATCTCTGCTTGTTTAGTGTAGGGATACTTGTCGGCGAAATACTCCATCACCTCCGTTGGTAAGCGCAGGCTCGTACATACAAGCGGGGATTTCTTTGCCGCCCCCCTTGTAGTTTTCTTCTTCTCAAGTTTGAGATACTCAATTCCCGTTGTCATAACCTACTCCATCTATTACGATATAAGATTCCATTGACACTCTGGCCCCTACGCTTGATACAAACTGTCGGTCTTGCACAAGTTTAAGCATGCCGATCTTTGCTTTCATATCATCGCTCAAATCATTCGCTGATATAAGGCCGACATTCTCCCCACGCTTGATGATGAAGTTGTTGCCATCCACAATAACCAACGACGCTTTACCATTCTCATACGCCCTGCTGATATCGTCCACAGTAAGCATTTCAGAGAAGGCGGCTTCCTTCTTATCTATGGCTTCTAGGATACGTCTATCCCTTTCGTTCACATATTGCAAGAACGCACTGTACCCATCACCCAACGCCCACTTCTTGGCATGCGTACCAATCTCACCCTCAAGATTCTGAACAGTTCGTTGCTTGTCCCACGTTACATCACGCACCATTCGCTCGGCGGTCTCCGCTTGCTTCTTTGTAACCTCGGACAAGTTCATCTTGTAGAACATCTTCTTGACTGCGGTCACTGCCTTATCAGGATTGCTTGTAGAGTATGCGGCTCGTCTTGTTCTAGTCTCTGCTATGCGATGATTCTCCACAGCGATTCGATAGTCACCTCTGTTGTATGTCTTGTATATTTTGCCAAGACACTGCCCATCCTCGAACACCTCAAAGTTTGTCGCTCGGTACTCATCTTCAATCAGACTACTTTGTGTTTCTGTGATTACAAACTTCCACAGTGGCTTGGCTCGTATCAACTTCTCGATTACCTTTGACAATACCTTGTCCACCACTGTTACCTTGTACCCATCCGCATCTGCCTTGGCCTGCACCTTGTTGTGTAGCACCACATTGTTTACGTTTTTGATATCCATGTTATCCCCTTACCAATTAAACTTGCCAATGATTGCATCAACCTTGGACTTCAACTCTTGTCGTGAGTCGGCATCCTCCTTGATGTTCTCCATGTTTGCGCCAAGCATAGTTATCTCTAACTGCTTACGTGCTTCCTCCAACTTCGGGTCGTTGGTGATGTTCATCTTGGTCAGCAACCCACACAACTCCAATGGATTACTAATAAGAGTGTCGTGGTAACGCTTCTTGCCGTCGTCGTTCTCTGTGTCGGTCAGCTTCTTGGACAGGCTCGACAACATCTCATGCAACCTATCCCACGGCTCACGCATCGCTTCGGCTAGCTTAGTTTTCTGTTGCTCCACGAACTCGCTGCGCATATCCTCCAAGTCCTGCGCTGGTATGTCTAACCGAAAGTCGCCCGCGTCTGGTACAGGTTTAACCGAACGTCTGAACCCGAACTTCATTCTCACTGCTTCGATCTCGGGGTAGTCGTCGGCTTTGTACATACTCTGCAATGCTTGCGGTGCTTCCGCTACCAACCTCGGATACTCCACATAGAAGTTGTTGCACATCATGTTGAACGTCTGCTCAAAGTTATTCATCGCTTGCTTGTATTCCAAAAACAACCCAGTCGGCAACAGTCGCTCGCCCTTGTCTGCCCAAGGCAGTGTGTGCTTGTTGTGATACAGCCGAACCCTTGCGGCAAAGTCCGCGATGTCTTTACGTAATGAAGTACCCGCGAACAGATTCTTCTTGGTCTGTGATGCACCTCGCACCGCACCTGCATCGCTATTTACTTTGTCGGTAATTTCGCGATCCAGTTTGGCGGCAGGCCATACGCTGATATTCAATTCCACTAACAACGCTGATGAACTAATACTCATTTCACTTCTCCTTTAAGTTTTGCTTCCTCTTCTTCTTTCCACTTTTTACGCAACCACCATACCCATGTGGTCTCGTCCTTGTCTTCCAACGCTTCCTCTAATGCAGATTGCGCATTACTAATTAGGTCTAACACTTGATCGTGCCGTAGTACTCGAAAGTCATCGCCCTCGTTAACTTTTTCCTCTGCGGCTTTCCACACTTTCTTCCAACCCTCGTCCCAATCGGTCATGTCAAACCATCCAAGGTATCCATGCACATATTCATTTACACCCACAACGTAGAACCGCACCATGCCGTTCTTGTGTGGAACTCCATCCTCTTCATCCATCCAATGTTTCTCGCTCATTCTGGTTCTCCTGTAATTTCTACAACATCAAACACTTCGGATTCGCCGTCGGCTTTGTCCAACAAAAAATTATCAAACAGCAACGTCACGGCTTCGTCCTCGTCCTCGGCTTCCACCTCGATTGTTTGGTAGTACCTGAATACCACCACTCCTCTATATCGTTTCATTTCCCACCCCCAAAAACTTTTTCCCATTTCTCGTCGTAGATGTCTTGCAGTTCTACTATCCAGTCTTGTAGTATGTCTAGTGTTACTACATCATCGGTTTCGGGCATCATTCTCCAATCAATCTTCACATACCCTTCTTCCGTATTGGTGTTGTACCCAATATTTCCTATCTTCATTGCTCACTCCTTGATATGAACAGTCTTACCATTAGGCGCAACAACATCGTTACCGCCCACGATGCACCACAACACAGGTGCGTTCCACTCTGTACCCCAATCGTCGCCGACATACCCATCGGTCAATACCACAATACATTCGGGCTTCATGTTCTTCTCCTTCATGTACTCGGATACACAGCTCGGGCTCGTACCACCACCGCCCCTTGGCTTGGTTGCATTGATGATGTCAGACACAGCCGAACCCTCGTACACTTCATGCCCCGCTACCTCACAGTCCCAATACAGCAAGTCAACTTGGGATGGATTCACTTCCTCTGCGATTGCTTTGACCTCGGACAAAAACTTGCTCATCTCCTCGCTACCAATCGAACCCGACGTATCTATGGCTATCGTGATACTCCCAATCTTCTCGCCGACCAAGCTAGGCATATACACGTCACCCGACAAGAACCGACGATTGACTTTGCGCCAAGATGATTTGTCCTTGGCATTGCACGTAGCTTTAACAAAGTCACGCAACACTTCGCGCCAATTTATTTTGGGCTCTAAAAGTTCTGCCAGTTCTCTGTCCAGCCCACCCGCACCTTCGCCTGCTCTCTTAGCCGCAATGATGCCTTGACGTATCGCTTGGTCAATATCACGTTCGAGTTCTTTCTTCTCCTCCTCGGACATCTCCTTGGCTCCCCCCCAGTCGTGATCGTCGAACCCCTCACCATCACCACCTCCGCCTCCGCCTTCCTCTTGCTCTTCCCTGAGTATGTCGAACACTTGCTTGGCATTCATGTTGGCAAACCTACCATCAACCAAACCCATCGGCTTACCTCGCATGAGTCCATCCTTGTACTTGGGCATGGCGATCAGCTTCTCGCTTGAGTCTAGGTTACGCAGTTGCAAGTTAATAACGTAGTCACAAGCTTGGTTTGCTAGCCTATGGTCTATGTCATGTAGCTTCTTCCATGTAGTCAAGTGTCGATACATCTTGTGATAGTTCTCATGCGCTACCACAAACATCAACTCGGCTTCGGATAAGTCTTTCACAAACTTGCGCCCATACCACTCGTCACGCCCATTGGTTCTGGCTGTCGGCGTTTTCTCGTCAACGCCTGTCTTGCCCACCATCAAGATACCTGATAGCAAAGCAAACTTAGGGTCACGCATCAACGTGATCTTCGCCTTCTGCAACTTCCTCTCTTCATTCATCACTAACTCCTTCGTTAAGAATTTTTGCTAACTTCTCACACACTTCTTGGCTCTCATGTTTGAACACAGTCTTCCAACCTGATGTATCTCTATCTCTCACACAATACCCAAGCACATGGGTGATGTGGTTGTTACTGTCCCACTTAGTCACCCACTGCACGATGTATCTCTCCCTACTCACAGCAGGTCTTGGTTCTCCTAGCACCCACTGCGTGATGTATCTCTCCCTACTCACAGCAGGTCTTGGTTCTTAGCCAACCACTTAGCGAACTCGGGATTGCTGAACGCCAACGTCTGCTTGCTCGGGGTCTTGGCTACGTTGATAGCGAACACCGCTTGCCACTCTGGCTCGAACCTCTGCATGTACTGCATGAATGGGGAGAACGTGGTCTTGTCAACCTTAGCGATTGCACCAAACATAACAATAGAACACGCACCCGCACTCGTCGGTATCTTTGTTCCAAGCGGGTCGGCGATAGTTGATTCCCATGTAGGCAGTTGGTCGGAGAAGTCAATGTACGCTTGCAAGTCCCTCGCCGCTGATTCACCCACCGTACCTGTCAACGCAGAGATAACCGCATCGGGGTCGTTCCTCTTACGTGACCGGACAATGTTGCTTGCTGTTGCTAGAGAACGTGGAGACACAAAGGCACGGGCCGGTTTGCGTGGGTTGAAGATATAGGGGTTGTCGCCCTGTGCCGCATCGGTGTAGCTCGCCATTGCATGAGGGAATCTATCCACCCAAGCCATAATCTCCGGCTCAATCCCCTTGCCCAACGCCCACTCAATCCACTCGGGCGCACTCGGTTTTGCTACGGTGATAGGTACTAGTCGGTTGGCACTGTGCGCTTTCAATGAGTCGCCGACACCGTCTGTGGATAAGTTGCCGGTTAGAAATACGATGGTATCCGTATTGATTGAGATGTCGCCAAGTCGCGGGTTGGCCTTCTCGAACATGGGGTGCAACATATT
>Ga0209191_1002407_pt1 | contig 11623 bp, 18 predicted proteins | sample S_130626_EF_Meta_FD_187320 | JGI IMG/M metagenome (GOLD analysis project Ga0209191, IMG submission 187320) | Freshwater microbial communities from Lake Simoncouche, Canada to study carbon cycling - S_130626_EF_MetaG (SPAdes) (version 2) | ecosystem: Environmental > Aquatic > Freshwater > Lake ... | reverse complement strand
ACAAATTAAAAGACAACAAATGGCTAAGGCTCAGGCTGAACAAATTAAAAGACAACAAGCCCAAAAGAAACAAATGAGACAACCCAGACCGATGATGCGTCCTCAGAGAAGACGCTAATCAAGGGATGGGGCAATTATAAATTTGAGGCTGCCCATGGATCCAACTGAATACTTTAGAATCAAAGGGTAAGACTCCTTCAGGTACAACTCTACTACTGAGGACAATCCGGATGCCTTGCAGAATCCGGTTATATATTTGAGTGAAAATTTATTATCGTAATCGGCTTGGTCATTTGTGTGAATGCTCCCAGAGCTTGAATTACCAATTATGGTAGTTTGGGAGGCAAAATCGGTTGAAGATTCAAAATCAGAATTAAATGATATTTCATCGCCCTTTTTAATGATCCTAAGATAATCGGTGATATCAGACATATCTCTACACAAACGTTGAAAATAATTAGAAGGAATAGTTATGATCGTATCAAAATCAATATCATTCACTTCGATGAACGTTGAATCTATCTCAATCAATTTCATATTAAATTTGGTCAGCGAATTTTTTTCAAAGTTTTGAACTGTAATTTCAAGCATATGTGGTTCATCTATAAGATACCTAAATAAGATAGAATCGTGACTGCCGGCAGATCGTAGAAGCTTAAACATATTAAGAACGTTGATCCCAATCTCGTGAGACCTCGGACAATAATATTCCTCGAATGATTCAGACTCGAGCTTCAAATGGACAAGAGAAACTTTTGCCCCGTCCATAGCGGAAATTCTAATTCCAGAAGAGTCGAATGTGAGGACAACATCGTGTATAATTTCTTTCATGACATCAAACAATGATTTCATGACAGAACCTTGTAAAGTGCGAATGCTGAATAACGTATCTGCCATTCTGTATTTTGAATATATGTTATTTGTTAAGTTATTCATAGTTTTGAAAGAAGTTTGCAACCCGTATCATGGATTACTTTGAATATATGGAATGACTCGAAACTTTTCAATGCATATAAAACTGAGAAATTAACTATCCACGATATCACGAATAACCACGTAGAATTTATATTTGTGCCATCAACGCTTCCTCCTTTTTGGTAAATAGCATAATTAAGAATTGTCAATAAAAATGACCATAAAACACACCGTTTCCACGAACCGGCAGCTTTATCGTGATTTAACAATTTTTTTAATTTCTTCTTAACTGATCTTGTATCATCATCCCGTGAAAATGTGCAATCTCGTACGTATACAGAATTCATATCCGAGCATGCCCCTATAGAGGGATTGAAGCAACTCTCGCATCCCATGTCCTCGCGTTCGTATTTAAAAGATGCGAACAAAATGATTACCGACAAGACAATTGCAAATATGGTATCAAATCTCATACTACTTTATGGTAATATAATATTTTATTATGTAAATGAACACTTATTTGGAAATACTTTTATGGACAATAGCAGTTTATATATTTGCTTCGGCAATTGTACATTTCATAAAGGTTTTAAAATCTAAAGACAAGAGCAGAGCCAACCTCATGAAATCTATTGTATATGTTTCCGGCGGTCTTACATTGGTGTTATTATTAGTTTATAAGCCATTCGGACTGGATAAAATTACAAAAATTTTAAAACCGCACGCGTCTACGGCCGCCGCTGAAACAGTAATGATCACCACAACAACCATGGGAGGAACGACGGTGTAAATTGTCATTTGATCCCGGCAATATAAACTTATTAATATGTACAATTCCACACATACATTTAAAAATGACAAAACTATGCAAAGCAATTGAAATTGCCACCGAGCAGGCAAAGAAGGCATCTGGAAATTTTAAGCATGGATGCGTTATCATGAGCGGAAAGACCGTTATTTCCAAGGGGTATAATCACCTTCGAAATAATGTGGGCACATTGAGTATACATGCAGAAATGGAAGCGATATGGCGGTTGGACTCAGATTTGCATGGCTCGAATAAGAAGGCAATTATTGTTCGAGTGAATGCGCTGGGACAATTGGCAAGTTCGAGACCGTGTACCATGTGCATGTGCATGTTGAAAGAAAACAACGTAAAAACAATTGTTTATTCTACTGCTTCTGGGTGTTTGCGGATGGAACAGATACAATAATAGATTTTGCAGGGATTATCTTGGACCTCCAATATCCCACGGCAATTGCCAATAATGTAATAACAAATGCAGCTATCCAAGGCCCGCCTTTGGCAAATCGCTCAAATATACCTCCCTCCGCAAATAGCGATTTGACAGCATCATTAAATGAGAGCGCCGAAACAATACCAAACGCGGCCACAACAAGATCCGCAAATTTGATCGTCAAATCCTCCACAGTTTCTTTGGTCTTAGCTAATATTTTCTGGCCTTGTGGTGTGTTTTTTGCAGCCGAGTAACCGTATATATCCATATATAATCATATATAATATTTTCTATAGATCGGCATATCCGGTGGAAAACTCGCAATATCCTACGGTGTCGTTCACATCCGAAAAGGATAATTCACAACTATCAAACCCGCAATATCCTGCAGGCTCTAAACTTGCATAATATGTCTCTGATAACCAAGTAAAAGCATTTGTGCCTACAAGACGCTTACCACTATTCAAGATCACCGTCGGAACCGCCTGAATATTTGATTTCTGCAAAGGAGTTAATGCGCTATAATCTGCAACCGTGAACCCATGATTTTTTACCCTATTGAGAGCTTCGAGAAACCGTTTGCAATTCGAGCACTCACTGCTGACAATGATCAGTCCTTGAGATTCCATATATGACGATAATATATATTATTTTATAAAAATTTTACACATATTTTTGAAATTTAAATGTAGCAGGGTGCAAGAACACCGTGACTTTATCACCAATAATACCTGTGCCTTTAAGTGTTTTGGTTCCTTTTTTCTTATCCGGAAGTTTGTATGTAATTTTAATCCTATCGCCAAAAATTGCTGCAATCTTCCCAACGACTTGAATATCATCTAGGCTAACAGGAGTAACAACGGGCATAACAACAGGAGTCACATTTGGTTTCCATCCTGGAGTTGATATTGGAGGAATTGTACTCCCAGGAATTGTTATGGGTGGAGGATTTGGGCGAGGACTTGGGTCGAGCTCTTTTACAATTTCACCTAAAAATGTCTTTGCAAAATCGTATGGTAATTGCTTGATACCAGAATTGAAAGGGTTGGCCCCCTGCCCTGACCCTGGTTGATCACGATTTGTCGACCACCAGCCGACATAGGTCATCCATGGCGTGGTATTGAAAAAGTCTCTAATATGCATAGCGTCGGAAATCCTGAAAATTTCACTTGTAACATCATTTACTCCGATCATAGGAATTAACCCAATTTTAGGATTCGCATATCCAGCAGACATCACTTGCTTCCGCAAGTTTTCGGCAGATGAGATAACATAAGCCGACATTCGCCCTTCGGGGTCCGGCGCTGCGCTATCTCCAAAATCCATGGACATTCCATTGAAGCTCTCGATCACCGCTCCGTTTTTCTTAGCATTCTGAACGAGTTTCTCGCCAGCAAGCGTCAAGCCGGTGGGGAGAACGGGAAGACAATATGTGATCTGAAGATGAGGATACTTCTTTTTTAGTTCCATAATTGCTTTGTTTCGCAGGTCAACTGATTTTTCATCAGCGACGGCACCTCCTTCAATATCGAAATCTATGCGATTCAAAGAATACAGATCAATAACCTTAGAATACTCTGCAACAAGATCTTCAACAGTATGGATCACTTCCGCAAGTTCTCTGCCATTTGCACCGCCGAACGAAATAGACACATCGCCGCCGACAGTTCTAATGTCCCTGATCTTTGCGAGCATATGCTGACTATCCAAAGAAATTGTTCCACCCCAAGCTGCTTTATTAGTGGTGTCAGCCGTGATAAACGCAAGTGTAAAGTATTTTAGTCCACAATCTTTGTAGATTTGCATGATATCAGGAATAGGCCAAGCACACGCATCCACATAAGGAGCAATGTTTTTATCCGTCCATTTTCCCCGCTTTGTAAGAGATGGATCGTCACCAACGAGAGGGAGTATTTGATTGAATTTAATATCACCTGGCAATGATTTCACACCTCCAAAACCGAATATCTTCGTAGTTCCCGCTGGAATTATATTGTGGTAATCCTTAGGCGTAAGTGTTACAGTGTCTCCGTTCACAACAAGATCACCGTCGCTGAACCACGTAAATTTTTCTCCCGGTGGAAATTTATATGAAATTGTCCATAACAAAATATCATATTTGTTCTTGTTCTCGATGATAAATTCGCCATCGTACCCAGTCCCCCAATCTGCCTTTTTCACCGCGATGACGATAACGTCGCTCGTTGGGACGGTCGCCATAATATTACTCTTGCTGATATTTATTATTAAGTTATTTACATGCTATCATATTTTTTCCATGTCCGATCGTATGCAAAATTACGTTTATAATTCAACGCGGAGCTTATATTCTGAGAAGCAGCTTTCTTATATCCTATATGTCTCAAATATTTTTCAGCATCATGTTGACTGTCATGCATTAGTTCATAAATGCCGTCGATATATGACACGCATTTCATTCGATCGGTTTTGGTGCCGTAATGTTTGCCGTTATTACGCGCGTCAATGCTATTATCCGTTCGAGTGCCGAGACGAAGCTTGTGTGGTCGAAAGTCTAAAGGGTCATCATCTTCATGAAGGACCATTTCATCAGGTTTTTTGTTGGCATATTCCTCGGGAAAGAACGTCATGAACGCAAGAATGTGACAATGCCAACCTCTCCCATTAATATTAATTTGTGGGTATCCATTACCCAAACAAAGACGATCCTCTGATAATACATTCTCTGCATGTTTCGTGATATATTTCACACGATTCATATCAGAGATTTCCCATTTACCCTTGATTGTTTTTGAATTAATAATTTCTCTCCATATTTCACCAGGGAGATTAGGATATTCTTTATATGAAAATTCATGTTTCTTCTCTTGAGCATAATATTCTATCATATCTTTAGTATACTCACGGCCAAACGGATTCTTCTCGCCCCTCGAGTTAAAATAATCGACCCACTCATTGACAGTTTTTTCATTCTCACCATAGCGATCGACGAGGAATGCGGATTTGTTAGTTTCAGGGCGGTCTCGATTCAGAGATTGGCCTGTTTTGCACAACCATCTAATATTATCGTCGGTATCATTCTCGCGATTCTTATCTTTGTGATCCGCTGTATGCGCCAAAGATGGAGGCGAACCGTAAATAGAAGATGCGATTGCCCTTGTCACACGAATATTCCGTGTTTTTCCATTATCATCATACACATAACATTTGTTATATCCGCCTTTGTCCTTGCTATATGCAATTGGTTCTCCTTTTTCATTCTTGATGACTCCATTGTCTATCGTGTATTTATTGAATATTACATGCTCTAGAACTCCTTTTTTCACAAACCAATAACAAAGCGGAGTCATTTATATATGTTATTTCATTGTTTCAATGTATTAAATTGTTAAGGTTGTCAATATGGTCACCACTCGAGAGCTTCGGAAATGACAGGGAATTCTTCCTTGAAAATTTGCTTGATTGCATTCGCGACTTCAGCATGCTCTCGCTGAGTGCCGTTGCTTGCTCGAAGATTGATATAAAATATCCAATTACGAATATTGCCTGTCATATACAACGTTGTAGGAGTGGCTAGCGGAAGCACAAAACGCGCCGACTCCTTGGCGACGCCTTTCTCGAGTGCCTTTTCATACAGCTCGACAGATTTCTCGTACAACTTCTGTTGTTCGTCGCTGAACCACCGACAAAGCTCAATGTCATCCGTCATAATGGAGTTTTGACGGTTTTTAGTGTCTTGAAGACGTGCCTCTACGGGAGGAATCGTTACGTCCACCTTGGAATATCTTTGCGAAAATTCTTGAAACGTAAAACTCCTATGACGGAGAATTTGAGCAGCAATTGCCCTGTTGGTTTTGATTTCAAGTGTCATCGATGCTGTTTCAAAAATTGAATAATGCCCATTATTGATGCAATATTTTAGCAACCTCCCGGACGTTCCGTGATTCATTTGATTCTGAGGAGCCGAAACGCGAGCTGCGTAGGCTATTAGCTGTTCCGCGGTTTCAACACCGGGAACGCATGGCTTCGTGACAGCAATCAGTCGCACAGCCATATTGCTCTGAATTATTCAAACACGTTTAGATAAGTTATTTTATATGTCGATATAAAAATAATATTTACTAAATATATCAATGAACATCAACCGCCAACTAATCGATGCCGCGATCCTTGCCATAATTGTCTGGTTCATGCGTCGGGACATAACACTCGCCCTTGTGGTTGCCGTTGCTTCTTATGTGTTGAGGATGGTCAACTTTTAAATAACTTAACACACTATATATAAATTATAATATGAGCATCATTGACGATCTCAAAAATATTCCAGAAGCTGAATATATCACGTGCCAGAGGATCGTGGAATTTTGCCGGGAGAATAATATCAACTATGTGAAACCGGACCCTATAAAGTATCGCAAACATTACGGAAGTCAGTTTATAGTGACGAATGGCGGTTGGAATGAATTTTACGATCTTATAGAACTCGACAAGATCCCGGTGCTCGTGACAGGATATTCTGATCACCCAATCGACCACATGGAAATCGATCTACTGGAGCAACCGAACTTGAAAGAGTGGTTCGCGAATAACATCAATATTCGTCATCCTAAATTGCACGCTGTTCCTCTCGGCCTTCCCAACGAGGTCGACTATGCCATTCAAGGAAACACTCGGACCATTTACGAGGTTGCGCAATCTCCAAAAGTAATCAAAAACCTCGCGTACATGAATTTTAAGATCGAAACGTTCCCGGCAGAACGGAGACGAGTTCATGACATGTTTATTAATAAATCATGGGTGACGAAGGGAGGTCTTAATTGTAACGTAGAAGGTCATAAGCAGTATCTGAAGGATATTGCTTCCCATAAATTCTGTATTTGTCCTCGTGGCAATGGATTCGATAGCCATCGTCTGATGGAGGCGCTGTATCTCGGCACAATCCCTGTAGTGAAGAAATGCATTGCGATGGAGCAATTCTACGATTTCCCCTGTGTCTTTGTTGATGATTGGGACCAAGTTACGGAAGAGTTTTTACATGAAAAGTATGAAGAAATTATCAACGATACATATTCTTTAGATAAATTGCATGTATCTTGCTGGTGCAACCTAATTAAATCATTCGCAATCTAAATCCGAATCTTCCTCGCAATATTCGCAATGAAATGTTTTTTCAATAAAGTTTCCCAGCATAGTCACGGAGGGTGTGATAATTTCAAATATTTCGTGATTGGAAGTGATATTGCCGATAACATTAATCACGTGGACAATTCGCCCAATTGCGCTGGTCCCCGGAGAGACATCGTTGATCACGCCGGTTATGTTTTTGATATGTTTCCAAACCCTGAACTCCGATTGCATCGAACACAATATGCTGAAGATGATGAATGATGTCTCGGCCAGCAGCTTGGCAAATTCTGCATTGTTTGAAATCTTGTTTTGTTTGCTGATATTACCATCGAACAAAACATTTCTTTTGATGATTTTAAGGATCTTTTTTGTGTTATTTTGGTCGCATTGTTCTCCGTATAATTTCGTATATTCATCGCGAGCCATTTGCTTCAGAGTTTTCCGGAAGATAACAAACGTCTCTGTTGCCGAAATTATGCTATCATTTTCGGACACATTAAGCATAATGCGAACCATTGTATTTAATTAATGAATGACGTGAGCAACGCAATGATTATATATCCATGAATTGTCATTTTAAGTTGTCATTTGATCCCGGTAAATATCTATATTTTTTTCTTCTATCTTTGTATGGCATTCGTAATCAGCTCGTCTAAAAATACGATATACATATTTGAATACTGTAGCATTTATATCAAATAAGTTCGGAAATTAGAATCTCGTGTTTCTTTCAATTTTTCAGCTGCAGTCAGAATAAGATTCTCTTCTTGACGGTCCAGTAAAATTCCCATGAGTCCGACGCTGGACGCTTTGTTTATGTCTGTATATTGTGCACCGGGGGTGAAATTAGTCATAAAATCTCTGGTGTCCTCGCTTATTTTTTTACGAACATATAATATAATCCGAGTGTCGGGATTGGCCAATTGAACGCTCCACGTAAATTTCATATATGGATTCTTCACGCGGAGGAACCGCTTTTGAGGATCAACAAATACCACAAGGCCTCCCCATAGAAACCGAGTCGGCTCATTATTCTTCTTAGTTTTATACCGTATGTAATCTCCTACATCAATATCGTCCGCCGAATCACATTTTGTATAGCCTTTCATGAATGATTCCGATTCAAATTCTTCTTTGGTTAAGACCTTCTTATCCTTGCCGTCTTCTTCCTTTTTCACAAATATGATATCTGTGGATTTAACTGATTTTGGGTCAATAGACTTTAAATTTTTCTTAAGCGAATCTAAACGAGCATTTATCTTTTTAATATTATCTGAATCCATTTATATAATAATATACAAATTATTAAGTTAATTGCAATATTGACGATATGTGATTATTTGATTGGAACAAATAATCAAATATCGATTATTTTGATTGGGAAATATCAATTATTTTCTCGTATCGACGTTTTACCTTCGCGATCATGGTCATATTTTTAGCAGAATCAGAATATTGAGAATTTGCTCCGCTTCATGCCCAGAGCACGTTGCGCCTTCAGCTTGTTCTTCGCGAGATTCACTGCGAGTTGCCTGTTCTCCAGATGAGGGATAATGGTTTTCATGGAATTGTTCATCTTGTTGATATTTTCCTTGAGATTCTTGATAGCGGCAGGATTTTTTTCCTTTAATAGTTGTTTTTTGGCTTCCATTTGTATCTTACGAATGTTCGCGGCGAGCTCTTTTGTTTTGTTAAGGTTGCCCTCGGCTCTAGACAAATCAGACACGGCGCGTTTTTCAGCAACTTGGTGCTTTGCTTTCATTTTTTTGAGGTCTGCAGGCGCGGATTTCCGAACCAGCGGAGTTAATTTTGTTCCTCTGCCAACAGCATTAATTTCACGCACGGTAACGAGTGGCTTTCCGGCGGTGTTTGCAAAGCGAATTTGTTTTTTGGGTGCCATTATATTTATAGCAAATATAATTTTACACTCGTGCAGCTTTCTGAGCCGCTAACTTATTTCTGGCCATGTTCAATTCTAGTTTAGCATTCATCATTTTTTGCATGATTTTCCTTTTTTCTTTATTGGATTCTGCTAATTTGTTCTTGAAGTGTTCGATGTTGGGTTTTTTACCAAACAATGATTTTTTCTTCGTCTGCTTCGCCATTTCGTTTTTAATAGCATTCTCGTCGTTCTTCTCAAGATTCATCTCGCGTTTCAAGCCCTCAATTTTCACGATTACCGCGGTGACGTTTTTCTCGGCGCGTTTAACGGCATCGTCGTGTTTCTTTGAAATTTGCGATAAATTTGCTGGCACATACTTACGTTTGACTGGTACAACCTTCTCCCCCTTGCCTTCTATGTTGATTTCTTTTATTTGAACGAGGGACTTCCCGGCGGTGTTGGCGAAACGCACTTTCTTTTTTGGCGCCATTGCTATACATATTACAAATATTTTTTTTACATATCGTCACATCATTGTATATAACTCAGAACACGATGTGTCACACCATTCCTCATCAGAAGACTAGAATGGTTGTCATAGTGGCGATCACTGTATCTGTTACTGTTGTTGGCGCAGTCGCCGCGAGTGTCATCGTATTAGCGAAATGGCTACGCGTTAGAAAAATAATGTCTAAAATGTCGCAAAAGGAAATTGAGTTGCGAAGAAAACTTCACCTTGGATGAGAAGGATCAAATTACATTAGGTTCGGTTCCGCCAAATAAACATTTTTTAAAAACTTCAAAATTGAAGTGTCGTTTGACCCAGGCTACCGCGGGAAAGATGTCATTTGACCCAGGGGATGTCCAGTCTATATAAACACCCAGCGGGAAGGCATAGGTACCAAAAAATAAAAAGCCTTCAAAAGCCCAAAGTCCTCAAGCTCAAAGCCCCCTACAACCCCACAAATTACCATGGTGTCTGCCCGGGCAAATGAGTACATCACCAGGTTCTCCAAGGGTGTCCAGAAGACTACCGCACTCGAGAAGATTGTGGAGTACCGCGATGAGTGCAAGGGTCTGTATCATGCGGCCGAGTCCAAGAACCCCATGAACTACCGGGCGGCGGAGGACAAGCGCATATATCTCGAGGATATGTTCGAGCGCATCCACACTCTCGGCGAGGCGCGCGACTACCTGCAAAATGAGATCAACAAGAAGGCCCCCACCAAGAAGAATAACATGCGCTCTGCTGTTGCCTTCGTTCCCGAGAAGGAGACCAAGACCACGAAGACCAAGTATTTCGAGCGGACTGAGTCAGACCTTCGCAAGCTCGGCATCAAGGACGCAAACGTGGTGAAGTATATCCTGCGCTTCCAGGGGGCTGGTCTTTCGGACAACTGTGCATGCGACTGTGAGACCGCAGCTAGCGAGTACCAGGAGGAGTGGATTCGGAATAAGGCATCCGACCCTAACGACTATTCCTACTGCGAGCGCGCCGATGTCGCAATCGAGGCTTTGGATACAACTATGGAGTATTTCTCGGAGCTGCAAGAAACCATCAACTCCGAGGAATTCGAGAGCAAGTATGTATACAACGCGGGGGCTGATGAGTATGTCGAGAAGCCCACCAAGAAGCCCACCAAGAAGCCCACCAAGAAGATTGAGACTGAGGAGTACGATGAGTGGGAGGAATTCGACAGGACTATGGGGCGCACTTAATACTTTCTTACTAACATTCAAAAAAACACTTTTTTCTTAAAATTTTTTAAAAACGCCTGAAACGGATTGTCGTTTGACCCGGGTGTTATCATATTGTCATAATGAATGATAAATACGCATGCTTCCATAGAAAGAGTACCAATTGAAACAATGCGCACCATGTTTATGATGATGATGATTCTGGCAGCATCCGCGCTAAGCGTAAACGGGCACGTATGCAATTCTGGCTGGAGCGCGTATGTTCCTAGTTATACTTCTCATTCCTTCGCCGTGGCAGGATGTGACGCGGTGTACGACGAACTCATCAAGCAGGCATTTCCCGCGAGTAATTGTTCCTTTCTGACTGTTCTCGAGAAGGATGCCGTATGTATGACAACAAAGGATGATCTGGAACACTCTGCAACTTGCAGGAGCCCCGGTGTGTATGGGTTTGATGCCATGGTGGTCGTGAAGTGCCCTTCTGGAATCGAGCGGTGGAGTACCGCGGTCATGGGGACCATGAAGAAGGGGGTGATCACGCTCAATGAGGACATGGAGCACTTCCCCGTGGCATGGACGGCGCCGATTTAAATAAAAAAAACCTTAAAAACAAAAAAAAACTTTTTAAAAGAGGATTCTTTCCTTTTTTAAAAACGCCTGAAACGGATTGTCGTTTGACCCTGGTAAAAATGAGAGTGTTGTTTGATCCAGGTGACGCTCAGAACATAAATACCTGGATTTCGCTGGCAAAGTCACCAAAAAAAACAAAGCCCGAAGCCTTCAA
>Ga0209191_1002405_pt1 | contig 11626 bp, 8 predicted proteins | sample S_130626_EF_Meta_FD_187320 | JGI IMG/M metagenome (GOLD analysis project Ga0209191, IMG submission 187320) | Freshwater microbial communities from Lake Simoncouche, Canada to study carbon cycling - S_130626_EF_MetaG (SPAdes) (version 2) | ecosystem: Environmental > Aquatic > Freshwater > Lake ... | reverse complement strand
AGCGACATTTGGTGCTAGTGACTGGCTGTTAACAAATTCTCCTTATGTTGGCAGCGATCGTAAGTATTGGTTCCGCGATGAGCGGGATAGAACTTTGTTCATATTGAAGTGGTCATGAGTGTGGTGCTAATCCCCAGAGAGCGAAACAACGAGGCCTTTGTGGCCTGGTTGAAAGACAACATCGGACCCAGCAGTTCGCGCCGGCAGGCCTATGTTCGCAAATACGGGTCAGGCTGGGATCTGACCACAGTTGGAGTGGGACCCACCCCCAAGACTGAACGAATATATTGGCAAGTGACCATTGAAGATGAACACATGGCCATGCTGTTTGCATTGAAATGGCTATGACAAATAAGGTTCGCTACGAAAGACCCAGGGCCGGGATAACATGGAACATGACAACAGAACAACCCATATTGATCATTGACTACGGTCTCCGCAGAGTTCGACTGACTCATAGCACCCCGGCGGCCAAGGACCTCAGCCGTGAGTTGTGGGACCAAAGCCAATGGTGCGCGGAAACTTTCCGAGCCGGAACATGTAGCTATTGGGACCACCGATGGTTTTTCAAACGAGAGCAAGATCTAACCATGTTCCTGATCAGGTGGTCATGACCAACGGCTGGTATGTGGTCAGCGTGATGGCACCCAAAATCTCTCCGAATTATAAAGGATGGAGTCCCTGCATCAATTGGTGCCTTGAACAATTCGGTCGCCACATCATGGATGATTGGGGGTATCTCGGCGAAGGTGTGTTCGAGTTCCGCGAGGAAAAACATGCTGCGTGGTTCATGTTGAGGTGGCAATGAATTCAGCACAACGGCGCAGATACGATCGTGGCCTGGTAAAACTGGAGCACGAGGTCATGGTTGATATTGACAGGGGCATTGATCTTTACAGGCACTATGCTGCCGAGGACTGGTGCTTTGAACAATTTGGCAAACGGTGGACCGCCTTGGTCCAGACTGGGCGGTGGGCATGTTTCTGGGCAGGTAGAAATGATCCCGCAAGGTATAGATTTTGTTTCGCGGAATCCCGGGACGCTGTGTTTTTTGCATTGAAATGGTCATGAAGAAAAAACGATCGTTAACTTTTAAAGGAGAATTTGTGGATACATTAGATTGGGAAAAAGCAGAAGTGTTTCGGCTGCTGAAAGGTCAGCCGGGCACACAATATCAAGAAGCCGACGAGGCAGGACGAAAACAACTGCGTGACTGGGTGCAGAATCTGCTGGGTAACACCGAAGTCACTGTGCAGTTCGTGAAATCAGATGGCACTGTGCGCGACATGCGATGCACTCTGGACCGAAGTAGAATCCCGCCTGCACCGTTTAACCCAACACCTGTAGCGTCCGTCATCATAGGCGGTTCTACAGCAAACATAGATGGGCTCACTGAAAGCCGGAAACCACGCAAAGAACCCGATCCTGTCACACAGCGAGTTTATGATCTGGATCAGGGTGCATGGCGCAGTTTCCGTTATGATCGGCTACAGAAGATCACAGCAGAGATCAACTTCGCTAAGTAAAAGGTCAATGGCCAAAGAAGAAACACTAGAATTAGAAGGCAAGGTCCTAGAAGTCCTGCCCAACACCATGTTCCGTATACAGTTAGATGGTGTAGAAAAACCCGTGATCGGATACATATCCGGCCGCATGCGTAAACATGATATCAAGATACTGCTGGGCGACCGTGTGCTGATCGAGTTTTCACCTTACGATCTCACACGCGGTCGTATAACACGCCGCCGCTAAATACTCACATGCGTGAACATATCGATCTTATAGAAGCTACCACACGTCCAACCAAGTTGGAAACCACTCCATTGCCGTATTCACGTGATGAATTGGCACCTGTGATGAGCGGTGATACCATTGATTATCACTTTGAACATCTGGCCAAAGGTTACGCCAAACGCTACAATGCTGGTGAGGGCGATCCTGATTTCAACCGTGCTGGCAGTTTTCTACACAACAAATTCTTCCCACAATTACAACCGCCCAAGGGCACAAATCGCCCCCGCGGCGCTGTGTTAGAACTGATAGAACGCAAGTTCAAGAGCTACGAAGGATTCCAGGATGCTGTGAAAGATGTAGCAATGAAGATCCAGGGTTCGGGTTGGGTTTACTTGAGCACCGGCGGCGAGATCAAGACCATCAAAAATCATGCTGTGCGGACAGATATATGTGTGCTTATTGACTGGTGGGAGCATGCCTGGGCCCTAGACTACCAGTGGGACAAAGAGAAATATCTCGACAATATCTGGCGTATCATCAATTGGGATGTGTGCTCAGATAGACTATAAACGGACCACATTATGAAACTAGAAACTGGAGCAGTCGACAAACTGCGAGAACTCATTGCCGAAGAAGCCAACCCTGAGCTCAAGCTCAGGGTATTTGTGCAGGGCGGCGGATGTTCAGGATTCAGTTATGGGTTCACCTTTGATGAAGTTCAGAATGACGATGATTTTGACTTCAACTATGAAGAAGTGCGTGTGATAGTGGACGCCATGAGCATGCAATATCTACAAGATTCAACCATAGATTACCGTGAAGATGTCATGGGATCCAGCTTTGTGATCAACAATCCCTCTGCAAAAACCACTTGCGGCTGCGGATCCAGCTTCTCCGTTTAGTCAAACTCACTAGATACACAGCTCTGGTAAATACACCAGAGGATATGTATCTATGACCTATGAATTTGTGGATGTTGGTGCTGCACCAGATGATGGCAACGGTGATCCGTTACGCACCGCCTATATAAAGATAAACAACAATTTTGCCAATCTTCAGCAGGTTGGCACCGATAGGATCACCAATGGCCTCAGCAATGTGATCATCCCTGTGGCCAACGGAAACATCTACATGGGTGTGGCCAACGTGGCCAACATAGTGACTGTGACCAGCACCGGGGTCATTGCCAGAAGTGTTTCTACCACAGGCAACATTTCCGCCGGCAACTATTTCTTGGGAAATGGTTATTTTCTTACTGATATCTCCACGGCCAGATCCATAAGTTATGGTACCAGTAATGTGAGTATTCCTTCCATTGATGGCAATATCAATTCCGTGGTTCAAGGTAATCTCACATTACAAGCATCGCCCAATCTGGTCACAGTTTTTGGTGACCTCAACGTCACGGGCAATGCCACACTGGCCGGCAACATCACAAGAAATGCCATCGCATATGGCACCAGTTTCATGGGATTCAACACCCCGGATGGCAATGGAATCGTTACCATAGCCGGTACTCCCAATGTTGCTGTGTTCACCACCGCTGGCCTCAACGTGACTGGTATAAGTGCATCGGGCACAATCACTGGTGGGCTGATATCCACCACAGGAAATGTAGTCGGAGCCAATGTGAATGGCACCACTGTAAGTGCTGTGGGCAACGTGGTAGGCAACAACGTGGTGGGTAATCAAGGTGTGTATGGTAATATCTTTACCACCTTGATTGATTCCGGAGATAGCAGTCAAATCACAGTGACACCGGATGTGAGATTTTCTGCCACTGTGACCATAGACAACGAACTGGATGCCGACTTCATCCTATCACAGCGTATCAACACCAGCATAATCAGTGCCAGTGGTAATGTGCTGGGCCCAATACCATCAGTTTCGAACACATTTTATGTGGCCAAGAATGGCAGCGACTCAAACAATGGTGGATTGAATACCCCATTCCTCACCATCAAGGCTGCATGCACAGCAGCCACCGCATTGGGTGGCAATGTCTCCATCCGCATAGCGTCCGGCACTTATGTGGAACAGACTCCTATCACAGTTCCTCCTAACACAGCTATCATGGGAGATAACCTACGCACAGTCACGATAAAACCGGCTGTCGCAAATACCGACTTGTTCTACATGACCAATGGCACCTATGTATGGGGTATCACCGTGAGAGATTACTTGGGTGCGGCCTTTGCATATGATCCTGCCACACCCGGACAGAACGTGTTTGTAAGTCCTTACATACAGAACATCACATCGTCCACTACCACAGGAACCGGTTGCCGGATCGATGGCAGTCTTGTGAGTGGTATCAGCACCAAGGCCATGATCTTGGGCTTCTATACCATTATCAATCGTGGTGGCATTGGTGTTGACCTACTCAACAGCGCATACAGTCAGGCAGTGAACATCTACACCATTAGTTGTGATATTGGCCTAAGAACACGCAGCGGTTCGTTTGTCACACTCAATGGGTCTGATTGCTCGATTGGTAACTACGGATTGGTATCTGAAGGAATAGGACCATTACAAACTTCGGGCAATACAATAGGTAATAGCACTGCTGGAACTTTTGTGATTGGTAGTTTGAGCAATGGAAATCCTCACGTGAACACCGTGATGGTCATAAATGACACCCAATACGTCACTACCAGCAGCACCACACTTACTATTGCGGTCCAGGTGGCTTCGTTGACCATAGGAGCAGGATTATCATATGGTAATAATCAAAATGTGATCATAGCCTATGATTCAATCAATTTCATGACCGGCACGGTGCAATCATATAGTAACGTCTCGGGTGCGTTAGTTGTGGATGTGACTGGCACAAACGGCTCTGGAACATACAGTGCTTGGGATGTGAATCTTTTTCCCATAACCTATTACACCATTGACACTATAATTAAAGACACCCCGGCAGTGGGTAATGCCACTGTGTTGATACAGGAAGTATTCGCCGGCACCCTGCCGCCCGGCACCAATCTAGAATTCTACACCCGTAGTGCTATTATTGCCAGCGCACATACATTTGAATATGTGGGCGCAGGCACCAATCCGGCCATAGCATTACCGCAGTATGGTGGTATACCTATTCCGGCAAATGAAGTGGTCACCGTGAATGGTGGTGTGGTCACATTTACCAGCACAGATCAGAAAGGTAATTTTAGAGTAGGCAAAGGCTTTACAGTAAATCAAGCAACAGGAACCGTGAGCGGGGATGACTTTTATAGATCCTTGTTTGCAATCATGACCCCCTACATTTTGGCCTTGCAAGAAGTGCCATAAGTAACAGTTAAGGAATCAACATGGCAACAGTATTAAACGCATTTAAAACAGTAACAGTAGACGTGACCGACACCATTGGCAATGTGTATACTTGCCCTCCGAGCTACAGCGCGGTGGTGCTGTTGGCACAGGTCAGCAATCTCACCGGTAACACCATCACAGTGAGTGGAAACATATACCAAGACGCCGGAAACAACGTGGCCTTGGTGAGAGATGCGGCACTCCCAGCAAACGATGCTATAAATCTTGTGGGCGGTAGATTGATATTACAAACCGGAGACAGTTTTGCAGTGGGAGCCAGCGCAAATTCTTCTTCGCAATTGACATTGAGCGTGTTAGAAACATCAACAGGATAAAGCCAGAATGAGTGCAATCAAACTTATCAGTGGACGGGTGCCAGTCACCGATCTGGGCAATCTCACAGCCGATCGGTATCAGTTCCTGGGATTAAATCAAGCCGAACCAAATCTTGGCAACGGCACTAATGCCAACGATGTTCTTAGATTAGGAACCGACGGAGTCAGGGTATGGACTAATGCTATCAGTGTGGTATCTGTGACTGCATCCGGAAATATCACCGCAAATATTCTAAATGCTAATTCATTGAATATCGTCAGTGGCACTGGCAACATTTTGGCCGGTAATATTTCGGCCACCGGCAACATCAAAGGTGGGAATCTCAACACAGATGGCCAGATTTCTGCCACTGGTAACATCAACACCAGCGGGTATTTTATTGGAACTTTTGCAGGCAACATAGCAGGCAACCTCACAGTTCCTGGGGCTAATACACAGGTGTTGTTTAACAATTCAGGCAACGCCGGTGCCAGTGCAGGATTCACATTCAATGCAGCCACAAATGTAGCCAATGTAACAGGAACTATTAACAGTCAAATAATCTCAGCATCGGGTAATATTTCTGCTGGTAGTTATTTTATTGGCGATGGTAGTCTATTGACAAACCTCTCAGTTCCGGGTGGCACTCAGATCACAAATGGCAATAGTAATGTGGTTGTGCTGCCCAATGCACAAGTCACCATTGGTGTGACCAGTGTTCCTAATGTAGCGGTGTTTGCGATAGATGGGGTCACCATTGAAGGAAATGTCACAGCTAATAATATCAGCATAGGAAATATCCTCAATGCACCTAGTTTAACTGGCACATTGGTATCAGTTACAGGAAATGTCACTGGTGCTAACATCAACGGTGGCAATATTTTTGCTACCACCCGTGCCAATGCGGCCAGCTTTACAGGCGGATTGGTGTCTGTGTCGGGCAATGTTACTGGCGGTAATTTGAATACTGCAGGATTGGTGTCAACCTCAGGAAATATTTCTGCTAACAATATCTTTGCTACCACCCGTGCCAATGCCGCCAGCTTTACAGGTGGATTGGTGTCTGTATCAGGAAATGTCACAGCCAACAACATCAACATTTCAAACGTATTCAATGCCCCTAGCCTCACTGGTAATCTAGTCTCAGTCATAGGTAATGTCACAGCCAATAATGGCATGTTCACCAACATAGTAAATGTGGCCAGTCACACCGGCTCCGTGGTATCAGTCTCTGGTAATGTCACAGCTAACAATGGCATGTTCACTACCATTGTAAACACAGCCAGTTTCACTGGTGGTATAGTAAGTGTAACCGGTAACGTCACAGCCAACACCGGCGGATACTTTGTGGGCGACGGTGCTTATATTACCAATCTCAACATCAGCACCGGTAGCTATATTATCAATGGTAACTCAAATGTCAGCGTGGCGGCCAATGGCAATGTTACAGTGAGTGTAGGCGGAATTACACCAGTAGCTACATTTACCACAACCGGTGTCAGTCTGCTAGGCAATGTTACCGCCAACAATATATCCATTGGAAACGTCTTCAATGCTACTAGTTTGACTGGCACTTTGGTATCTGTATCGGGCAATATCCAAGGTTCTAATGTATTCTTGGCCGCGAATGGGCAGGTCAGCACATCTGGTAATATCCAAGGCGGTAATTTAAGAAGTGATGGATTAGTCACTGCTACAGGTAATCTACAAACTGCTTCTCAGGTCAGTGCAACTGGTAATATTATTAGTCAAGCTAGTTTGTTAGGCACAGCTTTATCAGTTAGTGGAAATGTTATTGCCAACAATGGCATGTTTACTAACATTGTGAATGTGGCCAGCCACACAGGTGCTGTGGTATCGGTAACTGGTAACATCACAGGTGCTAACTTGTTCACCGGTGGAAATATCAGTGCCACAGGTAACATCACTGGTAACAATATCAGTGGAACTATCGTAGGAACTATTGCCACAACCAGTGCCAGTTTGGCTGGCACACTTACTGCTGCCAACATAATCACCCAAAGTAATGTCACTTCTGCTGCGTGGTCAACCACTGGTGTTGGAATACGAACTGTATCGGCCACATACACCGACAATACTACCACAGCCAATGCCACTGCTTCGACTAATTATGTTCATGTGCTTAGCCAACCCACATTGGCAACCACAGCATCCAATACCCGGGTAACCACAGCAGCCACAATGTATATTGCCAATGCACCGGCGGCCGGATCAAATGTAGCAGCTATAACCAATTCATATGCTCTAGCCATCGGCGCTGGTGGTATGAGTGTGGGTGGTAATGTATTATCATCGGGTAATTTAAATGCAGCCGGATTGAGTCTCAGTGGCAATGTAATCAGTGCGTTGAATGTTACCAGTAGCATAACCGGTGCTAATATTACCACAAGTGGACTGGTGTCAGCAGTTGGCAATATCAACGCCAATAATGTGAATGCTGGACAAATTCTTACAACTACACTGGCATTCCCGACTGGAATACCTGCCGCAACTGGTAGTGCCTCGGGTGGCACATTGCCCGCCGGCAATTGGTATTTTAAAATCGTGGCGGTTGATGCCGGAGGTGGAACCACAACCCCTGGGTTGGAATCTGCTTTGGTAACCACAACCGGTAACACATCTTCCATTGGGGTATCTTGGTCACCGGTCACATATGCGTCTGCATATCAAATTTGGTATGGAAACACAGTCAACGGAGAAAACAAATACTACACCAGCGCTGCTAACACATACACACTGATCGCAAATAGTGGCACATCGGGCACAATACCTTCAATCAATACCACTGGTCAGATTAGCACCGCAGGTAATATCTCCGGCAATTATATCAACGGAACTATCACCGGAACGATTGCTACAACTAATATCAGTGTTACCGGAAATATAACTGCTGCCAATATCAATACCGGTGGTAATGTATCGGCCTCAGGTAATGTCAATGCCAACAACGGCATGTTTACTACCATAGTAAACACAGCCAGCTATACTGGTGGATTGGTAAGTGTCACCGGTAATGTTACCGGTGGTAACATGATCACCACAGTGGTTACTGGTCCTACAATGACTGTCAGCACCAATGCTGGTAATGCCAATATTGCACTTACAGCAAATGGCACTGGTATGGTCACAACCGCTGGTCAGATCAGTGCCGGAGGAACGATCACTGGTGCTAACTTGTTCACCGGTGGTAATGTGAGTGCTGCTGGCGACATTACCGGTAGGAGCATATTTGGTACCATTGTAGGCACCATTACTACAGCCAGTGCCAGTTTAACCGGAACCCTTACTGCTGCCAACATAATCACACAAGGCAATGTCACCTCGGGTGCTTGGGCAAGCACAGGTGTTGGAATACGAACTGTGTCGGCTATATACACTGACAATACCACCGTGGCTAACACCACTGCTGCTACCAGTTATGTGCATGTGATAAGCCAACCCTCATTGGCAACCACAGCATCTAATACCCGGGTAACCACAGCAGCCACGATGTATATTGCCGATGCACCAGCAGCCGGCTCAAATGTAGCAGCTATAGCTAATTCATATGCCTTGGCTATTGGTGCCGGTGGTATGAGTGTGGGCGGTAACATACTATCATCGGGTAATATCTCTGGTGGTAATATACTTGGCACCATTGTGGGCACTATCGCTACAACTAATATCAGTATCTCTGGTAGTATAACTGCCGGCAATCTTTTTGCTAATACTACCGCCAATGCAGCCAGTTTCACTGGTGGATTAGTGTCGGTAACTGGCGACATCACAGGTGCTAACTTGTTCACCGGTGGAAATATCAGTGCTGCTGGTGACATCACCGGTAGGAGCATATTTGGTACCATTGTGGGCACAATCGCCACAACCAGTGCCAGCTTGGCTGGCACACTTACTGCTGCCAACATAATCACACAAGGTAATGTCACTTCCAATGCCTGGACAACCACCGGTGTTGGCATACGAACTGTATCGGCCACATACACCGACAACAGCACCTTAGCTAATGCCACTGCTGCTACCAGTTATGTGCATGTGATCAGCCAACCCACATTGGCGACCACAGCATCCAACACCCGGGTGACCACAGCGGCTACCCTGTATATTGCCAATGCCCCAGCAAATGCCACAAGTATTGCAAATGTAGCTAATTCATATGCATTGGCCATTGGTGCCGGTGGTATGAGCGTGGGTGGTAACATATTAGCATCTGGTAATATCACTGGTGGAAACATCAACGGCACTATCACCGGCACTATCGCTACAACTAATATCAGTATTTCTGGTAGTGTAACTGCTGGCAATGTATTTGCCAATATCAGTGTTAATGCAGCCAGCCACACAGGTACTGTGGTATCGGTCACTGGTGACATCACTGGTGCTAACTTGTTCACCGGTGGTAATGTGAGTGCTGCTGGCGACATCACCGGTAGGAGCATATTTGGCACTATCGTAGGAACTATTGCCACAACCAGTGCCAGCTTGGCTGGCACACTTACTGCGGCCAACATAGTCACACAGGGCAATATCACTACCCCTGCCTGGACAACCACTGGTATTGGCATACGAACTGTATCAGCCACATACACCGACAACAGCACCTCAAGTGGTGCGACAGCCGCAACTAGTTATGTGCATGTGATCAGCCAACCCACATTGGCAACCACAGCGGCTAATACCAGAATAACCACAGCGGCTACCCTGTATATTGCTAATGCACCGGCAAATGCCACAAGTATTGCAAATGTAACTAATTCATACGCTTTGGCTATTGGTGCCGGTGGTATGAGTGTGGGTGGTAATATATTGTCATCGGGCAATATCACTGGTGGAAACATTATTGGCACGGTCGTGGGCACTATATCCACAGCTAATGCTACCTTGACTGGCACCCTTAATGCTGCCAACATAATCACACAAGGTAATGTCACTTCTGCTGCTTGGTCAACCACTGGTGTTGGAATAAGAACTGTGGCTGCTACATACACTGATAGCACCACTGCGGCCAACGCCACTGCGGCGACCAGTTATGTGCATGTGCTTAGCCAACCCACATTGGTGACTGCTAATGCTAATACCAGAATAACCACAGCAGCCACATTGTATATTGCCAATGCACCGGCAAATAGCACAGGTGTAGCAAATCTAGTTAATTCATATGCATTGGCTATTGGTGCCGGTGGTATGAGCGTGGGTGGTAATATAACAACATCGGGTTACTTTGTTGGAAACATATCCGGCACCATTACGTCGTCAGATATAAGTCTAACTGGTAATTTAACTGCCAACAACATTTTTGGTAATGTTGTTAACGTAACAAGCCACACAGGAACTACTGTATCAGTTTCGGGCACGGTCACAGCCGCTAATGTCAACTCAACTGGTAGCATGAGCGCAAATGGCAACATCAATATTGGAACTAACTTCTTCATAGGTAATGGTGCCAGTTTAACCGGTCTCAGTGTAACCAGCTCGGCTAACAGTATCGCCAACGGCACCAGTAGTATCCAAATTCCGATAGCTAATGGCATTGCTAATGTCACAATCGCCGGAACAAGTAATGTCGCGGTATTTGCCAACACCGGTGTAACTATAGGCGGATTATTATCGGTCACCGGCAGTATTAGTGGTAATGTCATCAGCACAACTGGCAGTATCACCACTGCCGCTAATGCCAATATAACTGTTGGTGCTGGTGGTTATTTCCTTGGCAATGGTGCAAGTCTCACAGGTATTCTGACCACAGTCTCTAACATCACCAATGGCACCAGTAATGTTACGGTAGCAGCCAATGGTAATGTTACTATAAGTATAGCCGGCACTGCTGGCGTAGCTGTTTTCGCTAACACCGGTGTATATGTAACTGGACTAGTATCAGCAACCGGTAATGTCACAGCCAACAATGGCATGTTTACCACGATAGTAAACACTGCCAGCTATACTGGTGGATTGGTAAGTGTGACTGGTAATGTTACCGGTGGTAATCTATCCACTGCGGGCAATGTGACCGGTGCGTACATCATTGGTAATATCACTGGATCGATCACCACATCCAATGTTAGTTTAAGTGGAAATATCACAGCAAGCAATCACATATCTACAGGACCGGGCGGGTTTTACGCCAACAATGGAATGTATTTGAACAGAAACACCATAAGTGCGAGTTATACACTTGATACTGGGTATAATGGCATGGCAGCTGGTCCGATCACAATAAATAACGGAGTGATATTTGGTATTCCAGATAATCAAC
>Ga0209191_1002403_pt1 | contig 11634 bp, 9 predicted proteins | sample S_130626_EF_Meta_FD_187320 | JGI IMG/M metagenome (GOLD analysis project Ga0209191, IMG submission 187320) | Freshwater microbial communities from Lake Simoncouche, Canada to study carbon cycling - S_130626_EF_MetaG (SPAdes) (version 2) | ecosystem: Environmental > Aquatic > Freshwater > Lake ... | reverse complement strand
CACACCTTTATCCCGACTCAATACTTCTTGTGGAATCTTATGTTCGTGCTTTGAGAGATATTCCAAAAACGAATCCCACAATGAATTCTTAGAAGTAATTTGAGCTATCTCTTCTTGCACATCAGGTGGAAGGTGTCCCGCCATTCGGCTATCTCTGCGACCGAGAATTGCCTCAACTTTTCTAAATTGAGCTGACTGGAATCCACTTGAAGATGAGAGATAGCCTCTAAAAGCATTGAACTGAAGTGGTGTCATCGTCTCGAGAATATCTACTTGCGCAACACAAACCTTCATGATTGTTCTAATGCGACCCAAGATTGCAAGCGCATAATAAGTCTCACCTGCTTCCAGAGCACGCTGTGCCTCTGAAAATTCATGGATTAACTGCTTGAACCAGAGTTCATAAGTTTGGTGAATGATAATAAATAACATTTCATCATGCTCTGGTCCTTCAGATAATGGCTTTTGTAATTTTAAAAGGTCATCGACTGCTAGATAAGAGGTGTACGTCAGTGCCGAATCAAAGTTTTCGCTCATGTAACTCGTGAATCCGATCCTTCTACTTTCTCGTACTGACGTGTTTCAGTGAGATCCTTTATTCGTTGGAAACCATCCCAGACTTCCACATATGAGGTAGGAAGTGGCGCAATCGCTAATCTGATTGCGTTTGGAGTTCTGTAATCTGGAATTACATTGGCAAATTTTCTTAGCGCTACACAAATCTTTGCTGCCTCTGGATGACCAATTGATATATGACCACCGCGCTCTTTTGGATTTCGTGATGTGAGCAAGGTGTAACCAAGTGGTGCTAACCATTCATCAAAGAGATCAATCATCATTTGTGTGCCGATTGCTGCCTTTGATGCAATGGCATCGATGCCAGCTTCATTAATCATGTCAAAAGCAATTTGAACTCCGCGAATTCCGATAATCGAAGGGCTCGCGATTTGGAATCCACGAATGCCTTGAGCTTTCACAAAATCTGGACCCATCCCGAACTGGTCTTCGTTTCCAAACCATCCTTGGATAGGAACCTGCAACTCTTTTTGAACTCGCTTATTTACATATAGCCAAGCCGGCGCTCCTGGACCCGAGTTCCCATACTTGTATGTGCAGCCAATCGCTAAGTCCACACCGTTGTCATCAAAATTCATTTCGATTGCACCAACCGCGTGGCTTGCATCCCAGACAATGAAGGCGCCGTATGTACGGACAAGATCAGTAATTGATTTAATGTCGGACCGAGCACCAGATCGATATTGAATTACCTCAAGAGTTACCATCGCAACATCTTCGGACATGTATTTTTCTAAAAGTTCTGGAGTAACAAGTTCATTTTCTGCAAGAGCCGAATCTTCATTATCAATAATTATGAGATTCAAATCGAGAAGCTTTGCAATTCCATCAAGAATGTATCTGTCAGTTGGAAAATTAGCTGCATCAGTAATTACTGTTTTACGACCAGGGCGAGCTTTGATTGCCGCCAAACAAAGCTGATAGAAATTAACAGAGGTTGTATCGCAGACCAATACTTGCCCAGGTCCGGCTCCGAGTGCCGCTTTACCTAGAAGGTCGCCTGCTACTTGAGCTTCATCAATCCAATGGCTCCAACCAGTTACGACTTCATTTCCCCATTCTTGCGAAAGGAAATCGCTGACTGCTTTCACAGTTGCGTGGGGTAGGCGGCCTAAAGAATTGCCATCCAAGTAGCAAAGATTGGGATCGGTGATTACGAACTTGCTTCTGTAATGAGCCAGCGGATCATTTTTATCCAGCTCGAGTGCGTACGCGCGGTCAGTAACCTTCATAGTTCAAAGGTACGCTCTCCTACCGTGGCGCGCAATGTTGTGAATATCGAAGAGGTCTCTAAAGCCTTTGATATTAGACCGCTCCTCGACACTGTTTCACTTGGTGTTTCTGAAGGCGACAGAATCGGCATTGTTGGGCGTAACGGTTCTGGCAAAAGTACTTTAATGAAAATTATTGCTGGAATCGAAGACCCAGATGAAGGTCGCGTAACAAAATCAAACTCCGCACGTATTGGAATCCTCTCCCAGATTGATAGTGCCGCAGAGAATGCAACAGTGGGCGATGTCGTAATCGGAAATCGCGAAAAACACGAATGGGCAAGTGATTCAAGAATTCGCGAAATATTTACAGGACTATTTGGTGGATTTGATGATCACTTATTTGAAAGAGTTTTCTCTTCGCTCTCTGGTGGTGAAAAAAGGCGCGTAGGTTTAGCCAAACTGCTTATCGATGATTTAGATCTAATACTCCTTGACGAACCCACAAACCATTTAGATGTAGAAGGTGTTGCTTGGCTGGCAGACCATCTTGTGAAGCGTAGAGATTTAGCTCTGCTTGTTGTCACGCACGATAGATGGTTTCTCGATGCAGTAACTGAACGCACATGGGAAGTTGTTCTGGGTAAAGTTGAAGAATACGACGGCGGCTACTCAGCATTCGTATTGGCTAAGGCAGAGCGCGCTCGTCAAGCGAATGCCATGGATGCACGCCGAAATAATTTGATTCGAAAGGAATTAGCGTGGCTTCGACGAGGCGCCCCTGCCCGGACCACCAAACCAAAGTTCCGTGTTGATGCAGCTAATGAACTTATATCTGCAGAGCCTGCTCCACGAGATTCAACTGAGCTTCTAAAGTTCGCACTAAATCGTCTTGGCAATACAGTCTTTGAATTGCATCACGCGCTTATTAAAGCTGGCGATAAAGAATTGATTGACAACTTAACCTGGAATATCGGGCCTGGAGATCGCATCGGAATAGTAGGAGTAAATGGTGCCGGTAAAACGACTTTGATGCGCACTCTTGCTGGTCTACATCAACCTTTGCAAGGAAAGTTAGTTACTGGAATTACAGTCAAGACCGCATTTCTCACTCAGCATCTTGATGAATTAGACCCAACCTGGAGATTGCTTGAAGCTGTTGAAAAAGTTGCAACACATGTTGAAATTGGAAAAGGCAAGACGCTTTCAGCATCACAACTCTGTGAGAGATTAGGTTTCGACCGCGATGCGCAGTGGACCCCAGTCGGAAATCTTTCAGGGGGAGAGCGCAGAAGATTGCAATTAACCAGGTTATTGATGGACTCTCCCAACGTTGTGCTTCTAGATGAACCAACGAATGATTTCGACATCGAAACCCTTACGGAGTTGGAAGATTTACTCGATAGCTACGGTGGTACTTTGATTGTTATCTCACACGATAGATACTTTCTTGAAAGAGTCTGCGATCGTTTTTACGGATTATTAGGTGATGGCTCACTTCGTGATTTGCCTCGTGGGGTAGATCAATATCTTGAACAGAGAAAAGAGAGCCTTTCAAATAACCGCGGTAATTCTGGAAAGACAACGAGTACCACCTCTGCTGCAGAACAAAGGCAGTTGAAGAAAGATCTAGCTCGAGTTGAAAAACAGATTGCGAGATCTAAAGAGAAACTCACTCTCCTTGAAGCTGAACAGGAATCTGCAAGCCAGGACCACAAGCGACTCCTAGAGATAGCTTCTGAAATTGACAGTGCACGCAGTGAACTTCAATCCCGCGAAGAAGAGTGGCTGGAAATCACTTTGGCTTTAGAAAGTTAATAGAATCTGACTATGTCCAAAAAGACCCAGCGGCTAGATTTTCTTGCTGCTATTTCAGGTGTGATGATTGCACTGCAAGCACGCGCAAATGGCGAACTTTCACACTTGATTGGAAATGGCGTAGAAGCTGCGCTTGTCTCATTTGGTTCGGGATTGTTGATTATTGCAATAGTGGCAATCTTTAGTTCAAGTATCAAAGAAGGTGCACGCAATTTACGCGCTGCCGTACGAGGTAAGGAAATCCCACGGTGGACACTGTTTGCGGGAGCACTAGGTGGAAGTTTTGTAGCTGTCCAAACTCACATCGTTCCGCTGATTGGTGTTGCAATTTACTCTGTTGCATCAATTGCAGGACAAACTGCAGCATCTCTTGTTGTCGATCGAATTGGGCTTACAGGCGGTGGTAAGAAGCAGATAACCCCGAGACGTATTGCAGCAGCGCTTTTCACAGTTCTAGCAGTGTTTATTTCAGTATTCGATCGAATAGACGCACGAAATCTTTCAATCTTTGCAGTGTTCTTGGGATGCGTGGCGGGAGCCATCGTGGGAGTTCAACGGGCACTTAACGGTCAGATTAATCAATACTCACAACAAAGTTTTACAACTTCATTTCTCAATTTCATTATGGGAACCAGTTTCCTATTTATTTTCCTCACCATATTAGTTGCAGTAGGTCCAACTGAATTCGTTCCACTTCCTGCCGGACCATGGTGGATATATACCGGGGGAGTAATCGGCGTCATTTATATTGCATTTACTTCTACAATTGTTCAACATTTAGGAGTACTGACATTCACTCTATTTAGCGTGGGTGGCCAACTTGTTGGATCGTTACTTATCGATTTATATTCACCAACAGATGGTGTACAGGTAAGCGTCTATTTGGTTACAGGAATTGTTATGACTTATTTTGGCGTCGTGGTCGGTGGCGTAAATAATTCACAATCCCGGAAACGATTGACGCACTAATAAAGAAAGCAGCAATAGCGTAAGAAGAAGTTTTCACCCACGGCAAAGTTGCAGCATAGAAACCAGCTAACGTAATTCCTGCACCCCAAAGGATTGCGCCGAATATATTTGCTGATAGAAATTTGTAGTAATTCATCATGGAAGCACCAGCAATCGGCGGAACAAAAGTTCGAATCCATGGGAAGAAGCGAGCAGCAATCACAGCCCACCAGCCGGTCTGTTCATAGAAACGTTCTGAATTCGCAATCATTTTACGCATGCGAGGTGATTGTCGTTTATCAAGGTATGGACGCCCGACAACTCGGCCAATAACAAAACCTATTTGATCTCCAAAAAAAGCAGCAGCAACGATGATGATTACGAGTAGGACGATATTTATGTTGCCATGGGAAGCAGCCACAAGTCCTGCGCTAAAGAGAATTGAATCCCCGGGCAAAAAGAATCCGAAAAGCAATCCCGTTTCAACAAAAACTATCGCCCCAATAAGAATATAGAAAACAAATGGAGCCAATGTGGAAAATTGGGTGTCAAACGATGCGGCTAATTCGATCACACTGATTGCTTTACTGCCGCCGCGACTTTGATAACTACATTTGGATCAAAAACACTAGGGACAATGAATGACGTATTGAGCTGTGATGGGCTTACGCAATCTGCTATTGCCTCGGCTGCAGCGACTAGTAATTTGTCTGTGATTTTGTGGGCCTGCGCGTCAAGCAAGCCTCGGAAAATTCCTGGAAATGCCAAAACGTTATTTATTTGGTTTGGGTGATCACTACGCCCAGTGGCAACTACGGCGGCATATTTGCGAGCAATTGCTGGATCGATTTCCGGGTCTGGGTTAGCCAGCGCAAAAACAATTGAACCAGCAGCCATAGAGGCAACATCTGCTTCATTGAGAACCTTAGGGGCGCTGACACCAATGAAGATATCTGCACCAGCCATTGCTTCATGAATGTTTCCAGCAAAATTTTCAGAGTTTGAATTTTCAATGAACCACGAACGCATTGGGTCATCAGACTTGGAACTCTTGTTAATTACTCCATCTTTATCAAAAGCAATAATATTTTGGGCACCGCTGAGCACGAGAAGCCGCGCAATGGCTGTGCCTGCCGCACCTGCACCGCTCATAATTATTTTTACGTGAGCAATATCTTTCTTAACAAGTTTTAGAGCATTTCTTAGCGCAGCTAAAACAACAATTGCTGTGCCATGTTGATCGTCATGGAAAACTGGAATATCTAAAAGTTCACGAAGTCTGCGCTCTACTTCGAAACAACGAGGCGCAGAGATGTCTTCTAAGTTAATTCCGCCGTAGACAGGTGCAATCAATTGCACTGTACGAACAATCTCATCCACATCCTGCGTATCGAGACATACGGGCCATGCATCGACATTGGCAAAGCGCTTAAAGAGCGCAGCTTTTCCTTCCATGACAGGTAAGGCAGCCGATGGTCCGATATTTCCAAGTCCTAAGACTGCTGAACCATCTGTAACAACAGCGACAGTGTTTCTCTTCATTGTAAGTCTGCGTACATCGGATGGATCATCAACAATTGCCTGAGAAATGCGCGCGACTCCTGGAGTGTATGCACGCGATAAATCGTCGCGAGTTTTGAGCGGCACCTTCGATGTAACTTCAATTTTTCCACCAAGGTGTAACAAGAATGTTCGATCACTAACTTTGCGAACAGTAAGTCCTGCGTGTGCCGAAAGTGCTGAATGGATTTGTTGTGCGTGATCTGCATCAACCGTGTCACAGGTTACGTCTATAACTACTCGTTCAAGAAGGGATTCAACAACGTCAAGGGCTGTAATGGTTGCACCTGCGTTAGTAATTGTTGACGTTATCAGCGCAACTGGTTGTAGTTCTGGAGCTCCTTCAACGCGAATTGTGATTCCGTATCCTGGCGAAGTGGATGCCATTTACACGACTCCGTAAAGTCGATCGCCTGCATCACCGAGTCCTGGAACTATGTAACCCTTTTCGTTAAGTTTTTCATCAAGTGAACCAGTAACTAATGTAATCGGAACACCTGATTCCTTAAATTCATCTTCAAGAACCTTAATTCCCTCAGGGGCTGCCAACAAACAAATCGCAGTGATTTCATTAGCACCACGCTCAATGAGGTAGTTAATTGCCATAACAAGCGTTCCACCTGTTGCAAGCATTGGGTCAAGCACAAAACATTGGCGGCCGGAGAGATCCTCAGGAAGTCGATTTGCATATGTAGTTGCTTGCAAAGTTTCTTCGTTTCGAACCATTCCCAAGAAACCAACCTGAGCAGTTGGAAGTAATTTAGTCATTCCTTCGAGCATTCCAAGGCCTGCGCGCAGGATGGGAACAACTACTGGACGCGGTTCGGCAAGAACTAAACCAGTGGTTGCAGTTACTGGAGTTTTAATTGAAATAGATTTCGTTCTAACATCGCGAGTTGCTTCGTATGCAAGAAGTGTCACAAGCTCTTCAACCAAGAGACGGAATGTTGGAGAATCCGTTCTTTCGTCGCGCAAAATCGTTAATTTATGTGAGATCAGCGGGTGGTTAGCGACGTGAACTTTCATGTCATCTACCTTACAGGGCTTTCTTTCTAAACCAATGAGTGCCAATATGGGAGATGTGTCAGAGCAGACCCAGGATTTCGCCGTAGAGGCTTGGCATGAAGATGGCCGTTGGTCTTTGGCTGCATTGCCAGATCCTGATGACTTAACTCACATCATTGACCGTCTTAAAAAACAGCAAACAAATGGTGGCGCGGTGGCGTTGATTGCAATTGATGACGAATTTTTTATGGCAATTCGCGTTCTTGGATCACACGTTAAATATTTTATGAGCGATGTTACTGCAGCGCTTGATTACGAAGTTGCCGCAGAATTTCTTGAGATTGCAGATATTGACGCGCCAGAGGAAGAAGATGAACCTCTTCCAACTGGCGATTTAGATATCTTTTCAGACTTAGGTTTACAACACATGGAGCTTTCAACACTGTGTGACGACGCAGATTTATTTCCAGATGAAATTATTGAAGCAATTGCTAATCGACTAGGTTTCGGTGAAGCTTTTGCAGAGTTATTGGAGTCATAAAAATTTCACACGGCAACCCTGAAGATTTAATGCAGCAAGCAATTGCAATTGCAGAGCAAGCCAAACATTCCGGTGATGTTCCGGTAGGAGCACTAATCATCAATAAAGATGGTGTTGTAATTGGCAAAGGCTCAAATGAACGAGAAGCCAATAATGATCCGACGGCTCACGCTGAGATTGTTGCAATTCGTAACGCTGCATCACGACTTCAAAACTCTCGCTTAGATGGTTGCACGCTGGTTGTCACCCTTGAACCTTGCGCAATGTGTGCTGGAGCTATTGCTCAATCTCGAATCTCTCACTTGATATTTGGTGCTTGGGATGCCAAAGCTGGTGCAGTCGGATCAGTGTGGGATGTTCTGCGGGATCCACGTTCAATTTTCAAAGTTGATGTAACTTCAGGAGTATTGGAGAAAGAATGTGCGGCTTTACTGAAAGATTTTTTCTCAGATAAGTAATTCGTACGACGGATTCAAGATAGTTAACTGACCATCCTCTTCTCCGACCATACCTTCAGCGCGCATCTCCATGCCAACTTCAAGTCCGGCAATTTCTCTGCGACCAAGGAAGTTAAGTGTGATTCCACCAGTTTGATCCCAAATTTCAACCTGCAACATTGGCGCAGATCCGCGAGGGGCTGTTGAAATCGAAGTTACGCGTCCATGCACCATGGAACGCTTTCTCCACTCTACTTTTTCAATTGGTGTGACATCTTCAGCATGGTGAGTAATCGGAGCAAAAACTTGTGGAGCAGCTTGGGTTGGTTTTACTTTTTCTTTTTCCAGCTCGATAACTGGCACCTCTGCTGAACTCTTTGGAGCTAATGCGCTTCCTGAAATAATTCTGTTTACATCGAAAGGCACAATAGTTGCGACCACTCGGCGCAACTGAGAAATTGGTGCTGCAATCTCTTCAGCAGTTTGATCGTGAAGTAATCGGCCTAGGAATCTTGAATAAGAGCGGCGAGGCAAAAGAATTGTTAATTCAACATCGGGCTTTTCAGTCTTTCTAATTGCATAATCAAGCGCTGAGTTAGCAATTCGTCGGTCAGGGCAGTCGATCAGATCTAGCTGCACATCTTCGAGAGCTTCAGACTCAGCCCAGGCAGATTGAATGAGTTCTGCTCGGCGATCATCAATGACAAAGTGAACAGCCTTTATCTTGTGAGGCTTCAAACTTCTTGCGTAACGGACCGCTCCTACAGTTGCAATATCAACGCTATCTACGAAGATGGTTACATCATGCCGAGCAATAGATGTTGCACGTTCCTCTTCTGTTTTAACCGATAAAGCTTCTTGTTCGCGAGTGTATTGACGTCGAAGTCTAAGGAACGAAGCCACCAAAATTGGAGCAGTAACAAGAACCAACCACGCACCTTCGGTGAATTTAACAACTGAGAAAATTATTACGATTGCAAACGAAACAGATCCAGCAATGCTGTTGATAACGACTTTGAACTTCCAACCTTTTGGTTTTGTACGCTGGAAATATCGAGTCATACCAAAGCCAGCCAAAGTAAATCCTGTAAATACGCCAAGTGCGTAGAAAGCAACAAGGTGTTCAACGGATCCTGCTGTTATTACAACAAGGAGAATGCCACCGCCTGCCAGAAGGAGAATTCCGTTTGAGAAAGCTAACCGGTGACCGCGCTTAGTAAGTTGTCGAGGCAAATAGCCATCAGTAGCAACAAAGTTAACGAGTAGTGGGAATGCGCTAAAGGTTGTGTTTGCTCCTGCAAATAAAATAAGCATTGTTGCAAGCTGAACCATGATGAACATGACTGAGCCAAAAGTACCTGTACCTACTGCAGCTTTAGCAATTTGCGAAATAACTGTTGGAACACCGGACTCGTAAGGCATTGCATGGATGTGGTGCGCAAAATATGAAACACCCAAGACCAGAGTGCCAAGCAGCGTGCTCATGATCACGAGTGTTTTCTTTGCGTTTACATGCTCAGGTGCCTTGAAGAGTGCAACGCCATCAGAGATGGCTTCGAGTCCCGTCAAAGATGATCCACCGTTTGCAAATGCTCTGAGTAGAATAAAAATTGCAGAAAAAGTTAAGAGTCCCTGTGCTTCACCGACATGCACAGCACCTGGCAGATTTGTATCAAGAACTGGGAGCGTTCCAGAAGCCAAACGATAAAGGCCCATACCAAAAACAATAAACATGCAACCGACGAAGAAGTATGTAGGTAAAGCAAAAGCTTTACCTGCCTCTTTAACACCACGAAGATTTCCGTAGGTAAGAATTGCAATAACCAGAAAGATCATATGCATCTTCCATGGTTCAGTTGATGGGAAAGTAGAAATGATTGCAGCCACTCCTGCAGCTGATTGAATTGCAACAGTGACTATGTAATCAAGCATCAGAGCAACTGCTGCAATCTGAGCTACAACAGGACCGAAGTTATCTCTTGAAACTATGTATGCACCACCGGTCTTGGTGTACACGTCAATAACGTTTCTGTAAGACAAAGTTATTAAAACCAAGATTGCAAGAACCACTGCTGTCATCGGCATTAAAATTGCGAAGGCCGCTAAACCAAAAGCTGGAAGTAGTGCGATAAGAATCTGTTCCGAACCGTACGCCGATGAAGAAATACAGTCAGAAGAAAGAATTCCAAGGGCGTAACGCTTGCTAAGTCTTTGATGCCCAAGTGAATGGCGGTTCAGTGCCCCACCTAGAAAGAATCGCTTAACCTTGTATGAGAGCGGGTCCTTTACGTGTTCCTGGTCCTGGAGTGCAACAGGTTTGGGCGCATCATCGGTCCAAGACTTAGCCACGACAACTCCCTTTGCATCGATATCTCGTAAGTATGCTTATCTTATGCGCACACAGTTATATATAGATGGTCAATGGGTCAATGGAAGCGGGACTTTAGAGGTAATTGATCCCAGCGACGGCTCGGTTATCGCGACTGTCCCAACATCTAGCGATGAGCAAAACTTGGCTGCCGTAGATGCCGCTGACCGTGCTGCCGCTTCTTGGGCAAAGACTGCGCCCCGTGTGCGTAGCGAAATTTTACGTAAAGCCTTTGAAATGATGATTGCTGAGGCAGATTATTTAGCTGAATTGATTTCGAAAGAGAATGGAAAAGCACTGCCTGATGCAAAGGCAGAAGTTAATTACGCAGCCGAGTTCTTTAGATGGTTTGCTGAAGAGACAGTAAGAATTTCTGGTGACTTCAGAATGGCGCCAGCGGGGGACAAAAGAATTTTGGTAACCCACCAACCTATTGGTGTTTCACTTCTTATTACTCCATGGAATTTCCCTGCAGGTATGGCAACTCGCAAAATTGGCCCAGCGGTTGCAGCAGGTTGCACAATGATTTTAAAACCAGCAGGTGAGACACCACTGACTGCGCTCGCAATCGTGGACATTCTCGAACGATGTGGATTACCAAAAGGCGTTCTCAATGTAATTCTCCCTGCGCAATCAGGACCAGGAATCAGCAAAGTTCTCCACGACTCTCGAGTCAAAAATCTTTCTTTCACGGGATCAACTCAAGTTGGAAAAATTCTTCTTAAGGAAGCTGCGGATCAGGTGATTCGTTGTTCGATGGAACTTGGTGGCAATGCACCATTTGTTGTACTCGATGATGCCAATGTAGAGGAAGCCGTCAAAGGTTTAATGATGGCAAAGATGCGTAATGGTGGAGCAGCATGCACAGCTGCAAACCGAATTTATGTCGCACGTTCAATTGGAGATAAGTTCATTGCAGAATTTTCAAAAGCGATGGCCGCGCTAAAGATGGGCGTAGGTCGCGAAGCTGGTACGCAACTTGGTGCAAGCGTTTCGGTTAAAGAACGTAATAAAATTGCAGAACTTGTTGATGCATCAAAAGCACGCGGAGCAAAGGTTCACCTGGGTGGGCAAACTCCAGATGGTAAAGGTGCTTTCTATCCAGCCACGGTTCTAGAAGTTTCAAAAGATGATGAGATTCTTGCCAACGAAGTTTTTGGTCCTGTTGCC
>Ga0209191_1002399_pt1 | contig 11656 bp, 19 predicted proteins | sample S_130626_EF_Meta_FD_187320 | JGI IMG/M metagenome (GOLD analysis project Ga0209191, IMG submission 187320) | Freshwater microbial communities from Lake Simoncouche, Canada to study carbon cycling - S_130626_EF_MetaG (SPAdes) (version 2) | ecosystem: Environmental > Aquatic > Freshwater > Lake ... | reverse complement strand
ATCAACACAAATTGTTTCATCTTATGTCAATGCAACAGTGGTCAAAATTGCTGGTGCTCAAATTATGAGCCAGGAACTTCTTGATCGTTCTGACCCATCGTTCTACGCCGCAATGTATGAGAACTGCATGCGCGCATACGCCAAAGCATCTGATGCTTATGTCATTGCTGAAATTGTTTCTGGTGGTACACAGGCAACAAATCAAGCAGCAACAATCGCTGGCATCCAGGCTTATGTTGCACAAGCAGCACCAGCCGTTTATGCAGCAGCAGGTGAAACAGCAACAGCATTTATCGCTGGCACATCTGTCTGGTCATTGCTTATTGGCAGCCTAGATACAACAGGTCGCTCACTATTCAATGCAGCCTCCCCGATGAACTCATCTGGACAATCATCACCACGCGGATTGCGCGGAGATGTCATGGGGCTTGACCTTTGGGTTGATGCCAACATGGTTGCAACAACTATTGATGACTGCGCGTTCATTGTTACACCAAGCGCAATCGCAGTGTACGAAAGCCCAATGCTTTCACTCACAACAAACATCACAGCAACAGGTGAAATTGCCGTTGAACTGTATGCCTACTTTGCAGCTAAGACTTTGGTTGCTGGTGGATTGCAACGTTTCGATAAGACCTGATAAAACCGCAACACACTAGAACGCTGGCATCGGGGTTCAGGAGGCCCTGGCCCTGATGTCAGCCTTTAGAAAGGAATGGATATGGCTGCGACATTTGTGACCGTTGCTGAATTACGCGCAAACCTTGGAATTGGTAGTTTATACAGTGATCCAATTGTTGAGGAAGTCTGCATGAGTGCTGAGGATTTAATCCAAAGCCAACTTTGGTACAACCGCGCACCCGTAGTGGCAACAGGATTACAAAACAATGTCGCAACAATCGTCATTGCCAATCCAGGACTCTTTGTGACGGGTCAGAGCGTTGTGATTTCTGCGTCAGGTTCCACTTATAACGGCACACGCACCATTACTGGCATGGGGCCTTACATTGTTGCCAATGGCGGTCAATGGATGACCTGGCCATACAACTATCCCAAAGGCTATTCATTTTTGCAGTTTGCGATTACAGCTTCCAATGACCCACAACATTTGGTGCAACCTTATGGCCGCATGACTGGGCCTGATGACAAAACAGATTCCTATGCCACAACACCAGCCATCCGTGAAGCTGCGATGATGTTGGCCGTTGATATTTGGCAAGCACGACAGGTTTCACAAACTGGTGGGGTATCCGTTGATGGATACAGTCCAAATCCTTATCGCATGGGGTACAGCTTGATGGGAAAGATTTCGGGCCTTCTTGCTCCGTACCGTTCACCATCGGCAATGGTCGGCTAATGCCAACGCCAGCACTCACCACATTACGCTCCACCATCGCGGCGGTTCTTGATAACCCTGGGGTGTGGCAGACTTTTAATTTTCCACCACCAACGATTCTTGCAAATTCAGTGGTTTTGGTTCCGCAAGACCCATATTTGAACCCATCTAATAATTCGCAGAACAGCATCGGGCCACTGGCCAACTTCAAAATTCTGATAACTATTCCAGCCCTAGACAATCAAGGATCATTGCAAAGCATTGAATCCACCATCGTTGCAGTCTGGAACAAGATGTGCAATTCATCATTGGTGTTCAACATCGGCACTGTCTCAGGGCCATCAATTCTGAGTGCAGCATCGGGCGACCTTTTGACCTCAGATATCAATATCTCAATTCTAACGACATGGAGCTAACAATGACCTACCCAACAGAAAATGATTTGGCAGTCCTGAAAAAACTGGGTTTGCCAATGCCCACCGCAACACCAAAAACCCAGAAAGATGAGGAATAAGAATGGCAATTTATTTAGACAATCTCGTGGGGCTGAAAATTGCCACCGTAGATTTGAGTGCGTATGTCACGGCAATTACATTGACGCAAACAGTGGATCAAGTTGAGACCACAAAAATGGGTTCAACTTCACACGAATACAGTGCTGGCCTAGAATCCAGCACTTTGACAGTGGACTTCTTAAACGACTGGGCTGCTTCAAAAGTACAGGCAACTTTGCAAGCTGCATACGGCACATCCGTTACAGCTCTCATTGTTCCTGTTCGTTCTGCAACAGCAACCCCAATCAGCGCAACCAATCCTCTTTACACAGTTTCAATTCTTGTCAATAATTTGACACCTGTTGGAACTGGTGGCCCTGCCGATTATGCAACATCGAGCATGACCTTTACTTGCACATCCACCGTTGCTTATGCAACAAGCGGCACATTTAACTAGGAGATAACAATGGCAAGACTGAAAATCACCAGGGCCTCAGGGGAAACAATCGTGCAGATCACCCCTGTGGTTGAAGCAGCTTTTGAATCAAATTTTGGGTGTGGAATCCAAAAAAGGTTTCGCGAGGAAGAAAGAACTAGCGACCTCTATTGGTTAGCTCATAACGCTTTGATGCGCAAGGAAGTAATTCCTCCGTATGGCGAGGATTTTCTCATGACACTCATCAATGTAGATGTGTTAGAGGATGAACTCCCAAACGGATAGAGCGAGATTCTTTCACATACCTAGTGGCCTCACTAGCTGTGGAGTTAAAAGTCTCGCCTAATGATTTGCTCGCTTTGGATTCCAGGATGTTCCAAGCGTTATTGTTAGTGTTTCAAGATAGAGCAAGGGAGGTCAAGCGTGCCAATGTTTCTCGAAGGGTTCGATAGAACGCTTTTCCTTTTGGATGCTTTTGAAATTGAACTCAGTATTGAAATGAATCGCAACATTGAACAAGCGATGAAACCGATTCAAATGAAGGCACGAGGGTTCATGCCCGGTGTGGTTCCCGATGCAATCAAGAATTGGTCACGGCCTCCAACGGGTGCATTGCCTGGTCATCGTGGAGCCAATGTCTATCGGTCTTTCCCTATTTTTGACAGTGCCGAAATGAAGTCAGGAATCCAATACCGACCAGGATTGCAGAAACAAACAAGCCGAGGATTCACTCGCGCCTATGCCGTAACCAATGAATCGGCGGCTGGTGCAATCTTTGAAACCGCAGGGCGCAAGCACCCTGGGGGAATACCTAGCAAATCTCGTTCAGGTGTGCGCGGTGAGGATGGCAAGTTTTATCCCAATCCTGGAGCAGGTGAACGATTTATCAATGCCTTGCCACCCATCAGCAGAGCTGGGAGGCCAGTGGGTTCCAAAGGTCGTTCAAAGAAAAATGCTAATGGTCGTGCCATATTTAGAGCATGGAATGAAGATCAAGGCAGAGTTCTGGGTGCAGTAATGAAAGCGATTGAAAAGGCCACAATCGGCTACAACTCCAAGCACACCATCCTAAGGATTCCTGCATGAGCATCCTGGGCAATTCCAAACTTCTCGTCTCGGCGGTTTCAACCTGGAATAACACAGGCATCAAACAAGCTGAAAAAAGCATCAATAGGTTTGAAAAGAATTTGGTTAGATTGGCAAAGACACTTGGTGTTACATTCTCGGTGGCTGCCGTTGTTGCCTTTGGTAAAGCATCAGTCAAAGCGTTTTTAGCCGATGACAAAGCCGCGAAAGCTTTAGGCCAGACTCTCAAAAACACTGGCAATGAATTATCAGGCAAAGGTGCGAACTCATTTATAGATAAGTTACAACGCGCCACAGGTGTATCTGACAGCCAACTTAGACCAGCCCTGACAAATTTGCTTAACTCCACGCGAAATTATCGGACATCTCAACAGGAACTTAACCTTGCTTTAGACATAGCGGCTGGCACTTCGCGTGATGTTGTTTCCGTTTCAGCAGCTTTGGCCAAAGCCTATGCAGGAAACACAACGGCCCTTTCCAAATTAGGTACTGGTATATCAAAGACCCTTTTGGCATCAGGGGATATGGTTGCAATCAATAAAGAATTGGCCAAACTATTTGCAGGGCAATCCTCTATTGCTGCCAACACTTACGCTGGCAAACTTGATCGCATCAAGGTCGCTGCAAGTGAAGCCCAGGAAACTATTGGCAAAGGTTTGATTGACGGGTTAGTTGCCCTAGGTAAAGACAACAACATCAATGTCATAACAGATGAAATGGATAGTTTTGCCAAATCCACCGCCGATGCTTTAACTGGTCTTGGGCTTTTGATTGGCAAACTGGGAACGGTTAAAGGAAAGTCCTTGCCGAAAACTGTTTTAGATTTTGCATTGCGCAATATTGGTGGCATTTATGTTGAGGAATTACAACAATTTGCAAGAACTACCGCCGCAGCAGGTAAATCCATAACGGGGATGCCATCAGGTGCGCGTTCAATTTCTGCACAGGAAGCGCGTACCAAAGCCGCGCAAGAAAAAGCCGCCGCCGCCGCGCTTGCCCTTGAAAAAAGATTGGCTGCTGCCAAACTTGCTAACGAGAAAAAACTCGCAGCACTCAAAACTGCATTGAACAAGGGTGCTGCCGTCTTTGACATTGACAAGATTCAGGTCATTGCGGCCTTGGCTCGAACAGACGATGAGGAACAAAAACGCAGACTTTTGTTGATGCAAGCTTTGCAAGGTGACAATGCTGATCTGATTATGCAAAGACTTAAAGAATTAGCCATGTTCAGCTCCAATGAGGATTTGCGCAAATTGGCAGGATTGAAGGCGCTCACGGCTGAGGAATTAAAGGCGTTGGAACTTACCTTGCTGACAGAAATAGAAACCATCGCGGCCGTTCGCAAAGCCCAACAAGATGCCGATAATGAAAAACAAAAAGCTTTGGAAAAGTATTTGGCCACACTTGCAGGAATGAAATTGATGGCAACCAGTCAAGCCATGATTGCTTTGCCTGGTGGCGGTGGTTTTTTTGGAGGCAATAGTTATGGTGGGTTTACGCCACCAACGAACATCCCAAGCAATCAACCAGGAACATCATCGGACTGGATGGGTCCCAATGATTATCCATTGACGGGCGCTGAAATTGCGGCTAATCAATTTGGTGGTGGTGGAACAACGGTCATCGCACCAACACTTTTGCCCGTTGTTTTGACAGACAGTGCAGGTTTCCAATCAGCCATTCAACAACAGCTTCAAATCTTGGCTCGTGATGGAAAGTCCACTGCGGCCACATCAGGATTGATAAACCAATTCCTATGACAATTCCTACGATAAATGCAGTCATCAATTTTTCAACGGGGCCAGGCTTTGCTCAGGCAATGATTCTTGGCACGGGCCAACTGGGAACCAATGTGCTTGCTGATGCAGCTTCCGTCATTGTTGATGTTTCCGATGTGGTTGTGAACATTCAAACCCAACGAGGCAGAAATCTTATCGCCGACCAGTTCCAGGCAGGAACCCTCACATTGGTCATTGCAGACCAAAATGGAGACTTCAACCCAATGAACAGCGCAGGGCCTTATTACAATCTTTTGAGTCCAATGCGCAAGGTGTCGATTACGGCGACCTATGGGGCAACCACATATCCCATTTTTGCTGGATACATCACGGGGTATTCCACATCCATTCCAAACAATGTGGATGGGGCTGACTTGGCCTTCACCACAATCACCGCCGTTGATGCGTTTAGACTTGCCAACCTTGCCAACATCACAACGGTTACAGGGGCCATTGCAGGGGATAAATCGGGAACCCGTATCAATCAGATACTTGACCAAATTGCGTGGCCCACATCCATGCGTGATGTCTCATTGGCCACAACAGAAACAACCATGCAAGCTGACCCTGGGGTTGCTCGTACAGCTCTTAATGCCATGCTCGTTGTTGGGGCTAGTGAATACGGGGCAGTTTATGTTGATGCCACTGGGTCATTTGTTTTTAAGTCCAGGAGCGAATGTGCCACATCGGTTTCAGGAATGGTCACAACATTTGCCGACAATGGAACGGGCATAGATTATTACAATGCTAAATGGATTCTCAATGATGCCCTGGTCTATAACCAAGCCGACATTACGGCAATAGGGTTGGCTACTCAATCGGCTACAAATGCCACCAGCATTGCCCAATACTTTGCCCACACCTACACTCAAACCGATTTGCTTATGCAGACCACGGGCGATGCGTTAAACCTTGCACGGGCTTATGTCGCATCAAGGGCGCAGACAAGTATCAGATGCGATCAACTCACCTTGAATCTTTACACAGAAAACTACACAACAGGCATCACCGCAGCTCTTGCAATGGATTTCTTTGACCCTGTAAGTATTCAGACCACACAGCCAGGAAACACATCCATCACGAAACAGGAGCAAATTTTTGGCGTTGCCCATCACATCACCCCTGGCTCATGGACAGTGGACTTCACCACGATGGAAGCGTTAATTGATTCGTTCATTCTTGACAGCGCGTTGTATGGAATTTTGGACACCAGTGTTTTATCATATTAAGCAGAAAAGGAGCATGACATGGCAGCAGGATTAGGGTTCAAGACATTCACCACTGGTGAGGTTTTGACAGCCGCAGACACCAATGGTTACTTGATGCAGGGCGTTCTGGTTTTTGCCAGTTCCGCAGCAAGAGCATCAGCCATCACATCACCACAAGAGGGCCAGTATTCCTACCTGAAAGACACCGATGCGCTGGAGTATTACAGTGGCAGTGCATGGGTTGGCGCACCCGTAGGAGACATCACAGCCGTTACAACGGCGGCAGGGTCGGGCCTATCAGGTGGGGCAACATCAGGTGCGGTGGCCCTGAGCTTGTCATCTAGTTACTCCAGTAAGACAAGTGCCTATACATTTGTTGCCGGGGATGAATACAACATATTTTCAATGAACAACGCGGCAACTCAGCAGTTTAACATTCCAACTGATGCAACATACAACTTTGCCGTTGGAACTGAATTCAATGTGTTTTGGATTACGGGTGTGGGTCAGCCAACAATAGGAGCCACGACCCCGGGCACCACTACGGTGATTTCAACAGGTGCGACCAGTGCTACGCCAAAATTGCGTGTGGCTAACTCAGGTGCAACTTGCAAGAAACTAGCTGCTAACTCTTGGATCGTATTTGGAGACCTTGCATAATGAAAATTGGAATTATGGCTAGTCAGATATCAGGGCATTTAGTCGTGGCACCGCCAAGCGTTGAGTATCTTGTTGTTGCAGGTGGCGGCGGTGGTGCAGGTTCTAACGGTAACTCTGGCGGCGGCGGTGGTGGCGCAGGCGGTTTCCGCACGAACACAGGTTTAGCAGTAACGGCAGGAAGCCCGATTACCGTAACCGTTGGACTAGGTGGCGCAGGTGGTAATAATGCAGGCTCGGCTGCGGCTGGAGGTAATAGCGTGTTTAGCAGTATCACTTCTGCAGGCGGCGGTTTAGGTGGTCGAGGTCGAACAAATGAGGCAGGCGGCAACGGCGGTTCGGGTGGCGGTTGCGGTAACAAAGGAACGGGAGGCACAATTTATCTCGGCGGCACAGGTAACACGCCAAGTACATCTCCAAGCCAAGGCAACAACGGCGGTAACGGTGAAAATGCCACAGGAGACGGGGAACCAGGCGGCGGCGGTGGAGCAACGGCGGCAGGTGCTGCAGGTGGAGCCGTTACGGGCGCAGGTGGCGCAGGAACAGCCTCATCAATAACAGGCTCATCGGTTAGTTACGCAGGCGGTGGCGGTGGCGGTTATAGCGATCCAAGCGGAACCTATGGCGCAGGTGGAACGGGTGGTGGCGGTTCGGGATCAACCACGATTGGAGGTCCAGGTGTTGCAGGAACGACTAATCGCGGCGGCGGTGGTGGCGGTTCAGGCGTAAATGCAGGGGCTGATTATGGTGGCGCAGGCGGTTCAGGATTTGTGGCAATTCGTTACGCTGACACTTACTCATTAGCAACATCTACAACAGGCTCACCAACAATAACAACATCAGGCGGTTATCGAATTTACCAATGGACAGGCTCAGGGAGTGTAACTTTCTAATGGCACACTTTTTAGAATTAGACGAAAACAATGTAGTGATTAATGGCATTGTCGTACACAATAACGAACTCTTAATTGACGGCGTAGAAAATGAGCAGAAAGGCATTGATTTTTGCGTGGCGCATTATGGCGGCACTTGGATCCAAACTTCCTATAATTCAAACTTCCGTGGAACCTATGCTGGCAAAGGTTATTCATACAATGCCGATGAGGATATATTTATTACGCCACAGCCCTATCCATCGTGGCATCGTGTCGGTTCCTTTTGGGAAGCACCAACGCCAATGCCTAGCGATGGGCGTTATTCGTGGAATGAGGAAACTCTAGCCTGGGATGAAATTGCCATCGGCTGAAGGAACTGCCGCCCGAATGATTGAGGTGGCAATGGCTGAGGTTGGCTATGTGGAGACACCTGAGAACATCACCAAGTACGGCAAAGCCATGAACGCTGATGGATTGCCTTGGTGCGGAAGTTTTATTTTGTGGTGTTCAAAACAGGCTCGCGTAGATATTCCCAATGTCATCTCCACCATTGCAGGGGCGCAATCGTTTAAGGCAAAGGGGCAATGGTTTGTCAGCCCAAAGGTCGGCGATTTAGTGTTTTTTGATTTTATCGAGGATGACAAGACAATGATACAGCACATTGGATTGGTGGCCAAGGCTGGTGAACACACCATCTTGACTATCGAGGGAAACACATCGGGAACTGGAAGCCAAGCAAATGGTGGCCAGGTGATGATGAAAACCCGAAAACTGGGGCCTCATTCGTTTGTGGTTGGTTTTGGCCGGCCATCTTACTTAGGAGCAAAATGAACATGACAAAGGCAAAACTGATGTTGGCATCGTGGGCGCGGTCATTCGCAACTGCTGCGCTGACTTGTTACATGACCTATGAAGTGGTGACCTGGAAAATTGTGATGAACGCAGGATTGGCTGCCGTCATCCCCATGATCATCAGATATTTAAATCCGAAAGATGCCGCCTTCGGCAGACAATCGGCGGCAGCATAATGAACGCTCAGACATGGGTGGCCATGTGCGTAGGTATTATGGCCATCCTGTCTGGGCTTTATGGCATGACTCGTTTTGTTGTTAAATCAATCATGGCTGAGATAGGGCCAAAAGCCAACGGGGATTCAATCAAAGAACAAATCAATCGTATTGAGCGCAATGTGGTCAGGCTTGAACAACGGATTGACCAATTCTTTCTTTCCAAATAAGACACGCCGAAACAATCCTTGCCCATTGTCGGGGTGTGCGCGTACCCTAAATTTATCAATCAAATCGGTTGATAAGAAGGGGCCTCAAATGACTTGGATTCAGAATAATTTAGATTGGGTGTTTTTTGCTTTTGGATGTATCTGCGCAATCGGTGGGTATCTCATCGGGCATAACATTGGTGTGGAGCAGGGGATGGATTCTGGCTTTCATGCTGGCAAAGACTTAGCCGATAGGGCTTGGAAACGCCAGAAGTGGACTCACATTGGTGATGGCTATTCCATGAGCAAAGTGGATGGCACGATTGTTAGGGAAATCAAAGATGGCCCACGCTAGAAAAACCGATCCATTTACATCGCATCTTGCAGCTGAAAGCATCAAGGATGTCACGCCCGTTCAATCCCGTATCCTTAGCCTATTTGATGCTTTTGGCGACATGACTGATGAGGAATTGATTCGCCAATATAACTTGGCGTTTGCAATGCACTGGCCATCGGCTGATTCTTCAATCCGTTCCCGGCGCAAAGAACTGGTGAACTTGGGCTTACTAACGCCTACCAGCATGGTACGCAATACCAAGGCTGGCCAGAAATCAATCGTATGGAACAGAGAACTGGTGTTGATATGAGTTTTGCAATGGATGATTATGTTGATGTGGCAGAGCGCATTAGATTAGCCAAAGAGTTATATCCAGAGATGTCGTTTCAGACTCTTGAAGATTCGGTTGTCACAGTTGGCCAAACAACATTTGTTCGGGTCAAGGTGGCTCTATACCGCGACCCTGCGGATGCCAGGCCCGCCGTGTGCATAGCCTGGGAACCGCTACCAGGCAAAACCCCGTACACCCGTGACAGTGAAGCTATGAACGCTGAAACTAGCGCAATGGGTCGCTGTTGCATTGCTATTGGTATCCCATCCAAGAAGGTTGCCAGCAAGGATGAGATAAAAGCAAGGCTGGCTGAGGTCACACCAATAAAGCCCGACCCTTGGAAAACCTTAGAAGGTGAATACATTACGAGGGCTCATGCTTATGTCCAGACGGATGAAGAACCACCTCAATGCAAACACGGATCAATGAAATTGAAGCAGGGCATCAGTAATAAGACAAACAAAGATTATTACGGCTGGACCTGCGATGGTGGAGACATTAATGACCAATGCCCTGCCGATTGGTGGGTCATGGGACCTGATGGCGTATGGAAGCCAAAGATAGCCAAGAATGGGTGAACTCAGGCTGATTAAGGGCGATGGTACTGACATAACGATTCACCGTGATGATTCAGTGACAATGGTGCAACATAAACGGCGCATGGAGCAATGCGATGGTTGCGAGAAATATGCGCTGGAAAGTGAAGGCACTGCTTATTGTGATGACAAACTAGAAATCATTCTATGGTTTTGTCATAAATGCGTGTTAATGAATAACCCATGACCCGTCATCGCAAAGACCGAGGTATGAGAACTCAACTTGTGGTCGCCAACTATCTCAGGGGAATGGGGTGGTTGGCGGCCACTTCCGCAGCTAGTGGTAGGCCAGGTGCAGATATCCTCAATGTGCCATTTGATTGTGAAGTCAAAGCCCGTAAGGACTTCAACCCGAAAGCCTGGCTTGACCAAGTGCGCAAACGCAATGCTGGCCAACAGTTGAAGCCGATGTCATTTGTAGTGATGCGTTTCAATGGTCAAGGCGAAGATGCAGGGCAATATGGCGCATTGTTGGACTTTGAAACTTTGACTGGATTGCTGTTGAAATGTGGCTATTTGACCGAAGGAATTAGTCGCTGCCAATGTGGTTCATGGATCAGTACTGGGCGCGAATGTAAGGTGTGTGATGCTCTTAATGCTCGATAGTTATCCACAGGCTGTATCAACAGGGTGTGGGACACGCCCAACATCATGCGTGAATCGTTGTTACCCTTGACATCACTGCTACGCTCCAATCGCAACGCGGAGCCCGTAGGAATAGCTCAAGCGGTGTGCTTGGTGCTTGTGGCCCTTCTATTGTCTATCCTTACGGGATATACCGCGTATGCAAAAGTGAGTACAGAACGCTATGAATTACACTTATATGCTCATTCACATTTGTTGCTAGATAGTGAAATGCAGTGCATTGATAAGCTATACGATCGTGAGAGTCATTGGAACCCTAAGGCCATCAATCCTCACAGTGGTGCTTATGGCATACCCCAGGGCATGAGTACATGGTTGCGTACTGCAACACCGAGGCAGCAAATCTTGTGGGGTATCAAGTATGCAATGAATAGATATGGTTCAATGTGCGGTGCATATCGGCATTGGCAAAGGAATGGATGGCATTGATGGCTAAGCACAGCTCGCGTGATGCTAGGTTTAAGAAGCAACGGTTGCGGGTATTGGCCAGGGATAACTGGACTTGCATCTATTGTGGTGGGCTAGCTAATGAGGCGGATCATGTGATTGCTAAGGTCAAAGGTGGGGATGACAGCATGGAAAACCTGGTGAGTGCCTGTCGTATGTGCAACAACCGCAAGGGTAAGAAGCCACAGGTCGTTTTTTTAGGGCAAGCCTCTAC
>Ga0209191_1002396_pt1 | contig 11663 bp, 21 predicted proteins | sample S_130626_EF_Meta_FD_187320 | JGI IMG/M metagenome (GOLD analysis project Ga0209191, IMG submission 187320) | Freshwater microbial communities from Lake Simoncouche, Canada to study carbon cycling - S_130626_EF_MetaG (SPAdes) (version 2) | ecosystem: Environmental > Aquatic > Freshwater > Lake ... | reverse complement strand
TTAGTAGCCGCGCCTGTACCGCGAATTTTGATACCAGTTGTTTTTGCTGGTTCATCACCAGCTGATTTGCTAAAAGCACCAACGCTCATATCAAGCGTATCAAGCTTGCTTTTGTTTGGTTCTTTGCCAGGATTGTTGGAAATACCAACAGCTTTACCAGACATAGTGTGTGGCTTGGCGTAGACCTTGGCATCGCCAACTTCTTTACCCATCATTTTCTTGCTGAATGTAGCCATGATTAGCCTCGCTTTTGGTAGTTAGCACGAGCCATATTACGACCAACTGCACGCATGGCTTCGCCAGTCACGCCTTTAGTCTTTTTACCGCCGTTCATCATGCCAGCTGTAGGGCCACTGTTGCCCAAATTTGTGCCTTTGGTTTTGCCTTTTTTGGCAATGCCATCCGCTGCTCTTGTGTATGCCATATTAAGCTCCTTAAGATACCGTTACTGTACCAACAAATGTGGTTGCTACCAAGTAGTTTGGTGTCAATCCTGCATCAAAATTACTAGCCCCGCCAACCGGGTACCAGCCCCACTGAATGTCTCGTGAACCACCAGACAAAGTACCATCCACGTTTACACCAGAAGTCACATACGTTGTGTCTTTGCGTGGATCGCGCAAAGCTTGTGGGTCTTCTACAGGAAAAGTTCCCAGCATTAACTGCGGCTGGTCTGGATCCCAACACTCTTCACAAACAAGCAACTGATACTTACGTTGCTTAATGATTTCAGTTTTTAACTTTTTTAACAGGTACTGTTGCCCACAGCGATCACACATGGCAATCGCCCGCTTGCCCGAAGCAAAACGATTAGGCATTAAGTACCGCTCCCGATAAACATCTGACGAGGAACAAACCTAATAGCTGCCTTTTCACGGTCTTCACCAGCGGCAATCTCAAAAGTCTCGTCATAAATTTGTTTGAGCATCTGCACGCGAGGCATCAACTCAGGTGTCTTAACTGCAATGTGGTACGCCAACCCAGCTGTTAAAGCGGGTAGGAAGCGGAAGTTCATGTCTGCTGTTTCTACACCAGCGCCAGCATCCTGAATACGGCGGAAACGCCAGTAAACAAACTGATAAGGTACGCTATTATCAGGCGTAGGCCAAACAGTCACAGCAGGTAGTTGAGGTACATAAACTGCAACACCACTTGTATGAGCTGCCGCAGTTGTATTATTTTGACCACGGAATACTCCACCTAGGGTATTCCCTGATATGTATGTGTAGTAAATATCTTCTGTACCAAGACGAATAAAACCTGATCCAGCTAGTTCAGTCACTGAGCTAAGCGTGATAGTAGTATCTGTAGAAGTTATCGTTGTACTAAGAGTAGCAGACGTTGGATTAACTTCTCCAGAAAGGCGCTGAACCCAGACTTGAATGGGGCGGGCTTGCTGGAGCTTGTTAGGAATCGTGGCGTAAGTAGAAACACTAATACGAGTGATAGTTAAATCAGCTTGCGTAGAAGATGTATTTGCGCCTGTACGGATAACTTGTTCCAGCAAATCAATGGTATCTGTGGGCAATGCATATGTGGCTAAGCCCGGGGTCAAGTTAATAAACCCCTGCTCAATAGTCCACATGTTGATGCCTTTGTTCTGCCACTCAATAGTCATCAAGTTCATAGAACGACGTGCTGTACGCAAGTCATATCCAGAACGCATTTCGCGGCCCGCACGCTCCCATGCTTCCTCGGCAATCTCCGTGAAGTCCATATTAAAGAGTGTTGAGCCGGTAGTGGTCATTTCATACCTTTAAGTGTTTCAGCCAACCGCGCACGCTGACCCATTTTGCCAGGCTTCTTAGCCGCCGCTGCCAGCTTTTTGGCTGGGATTGGCTCACCTTTTTTAGCACCAAGTGCGGAGCGCAAAGCCCCAGGTTTCTTAATTGCTTTTTGAATCCATTTTTCAGCCATTATCTAAACCCCGCCGTTTTCTTTGCTATCGCTTTTGGTTGAGCTACAAATTGTTTTCCAGCTGCTTTTCCAGCACGCTTTGCTTTAGTTGTAGCCGCATATTCTTGAGGAGACAAAGATTTAATAGCCGCTTCAGGTAAATATCGCTCACCCGTCTTACTCGACGGTTTACCAGACTTAGTACGCCATTTCTGGTCGCCCCAGTCTTTAAGCGATTTTTGAGGGGCTTTCAATCTCTGTACCCTCCACCAGCTTCCTTGTACTTCTTGGCTACAAGCTGCGCTTTACGGGCAGACCACTGACCTGCGCCAGTACCGTGCGTTGCTGCTGCCTTTACTTGTGACACAATCTTCTTACGAAGACCAGGTTTTGTGTAATTGCCAGCAGCGTTGACCTTACCGCCTTCAGCATACTGCGTAAAGTCAGTGTCATCTCGGCGTGCTTTTTTCACGCCTCTGGGCATTTTAGAGGGCATGATGTCACCCATGCCACGACTGGCCATCATGTTAGCACTTCCCGCCGTAACTCATTTTGACCATAGTACCTTTGGTTTTACCCTTGGTACAGCAGCCATCAGCACGCTTAGAAGCAGAGGAAACTGAGCCACCTTTTTTGTAGCCCATAGCTTTGATCTTTTCACGATCTTTAGCATCTTTAGCTTCTTGGATAGCTTCGTTTTGCTGTGGTGTACGTTTTTCAGCCGCCATCTCAGCAACAGTTTTAGGATTAACAAAGCCGCGACCAGCGCCAGCTTCGCTCTTACCCATCATGCGATCAAGTAATGACATGATTTAGCACTTTCCGCCACGTTTCATGGCAATCATTGTTCCCTTGGTTTTACCCTTGCTGGCAACACCATCACGGCTAGGAGCAGCTGTACGGACTGAACCCATTTTAGTGGGCATACCGCCTTTAGCTAATTTCAAAGATGTGCCCTTGCCACCTTTGTGTTCTTGGGCATCATGCTGTTTAAAGGCTTTTTTAATCATAGCCTTGTCTTGCATTTTGTCCATTTTCATGTCTTCTTTCATGTCGCTTTTAGCCATACCGCCACCTTTAAATTTACGGCCTTTATCGGCCTTTGCAAAGTCCTGCCCCACTGATTGTGGGACTCCAGCTTTCTTGGCGAACGATGGCGAATGCGCAATCGCTTCCATGAAATTATGTTGTTTTTTGCTACTGCTTGGCATCATTATCCCCTTTGACGAATAAGCTGGTCAATTTTTTCTTCAAGCTTATTAAACCGTTGGTCAATATGGTCAGTAATGCGTTGCACTTCTGCTTTAGTAATGAAATCACGATGGTTTTCCTCTCGTGTAATATTGAGTAAACGCTCAACGCGCCGTAGCTCTGAAGCTACATCTTTGACTTCAGCAAACTTTTCACGCAGGACAAATCCCGCCACGCCAAGAATGACGGACAAAGCTGCTGACCAAAGGGTTTGTATATCTAGCATTTCCAGGCTCTAAGAGATTTGTTGATGCGTGAGTCTGGATCTTTGGCGGTTTTTGCGGATGTCAGCTTCTTCTTCATGCCTTCCATCCTCGCACAAAAAGAGTCCTTGCGGGAGCCGCCTTCTGGCTGGGGCGGTTTCAAATTCATGCCTTGCTTTTTCGCGGAGGCGCGGCCCTTGGCATTCAAGCCACCATTCGGATTCTTGCCTTCTTTTCTCTGCCATGCTGGTGATTTAGCCATTTACGACTTTCAGTTTATGTTGGTAGATGTTCTCAAGCAGGGGCATTACAACCTCTTCACGAAAGTTGCGCTCAAACGTTTCTTGACCTACATGGGGAAGACTAATGTCTACATCTAGGTAGACCGTAAATCCCATCTCAGTTGCGCGATCACAGAACAAATAATCTTCACCAACATACTTACCGTCTCTGATTGCAAAATCAAAAACCGCTGACATCTTTTCTGTTGGGGACTTTTCATAAGTCCACTCTGGATGATTAAAAATCATCTGTTCAATGACATGACGCTGAATCAACATGAACCCTGTAGGAGCACGCTTTAAACGCATCAAAGAGCCTTTAAATTCTAGGTCGCCGCTATCGTCGTAATACACATCAGCAAAAAATTTGGCATCTTTAGCTCTACGTGGGTACGCGCCAGCAGTAATGTCCATACCGCCACTTTGGGCCATTAAACGCAAAATGTCGTCGGGTTGAACAATAACATCCGCATCAATAAACAGAAGCTCTGTGCAATCTGTTTTTAAAAATTCGTGCACCAACGCATTTCGTGCCATTGTAATGATGGAGCAGTTGGACAAATCAGACAACGTGACGGACACACCAAGACTCATCGCTTTGGGCATTAGCTGCGCCAGTGCAAATGCAGTCTTAATGTTCAGCTTGCCGTCATAAGCTGGAATACCTATAAACAGCTTACGCCCCATCAATGTTGCCTGTTTTGTTTCAGCCATAGTAAATATTAACTGCTACTACGTTACTCATTTGAGCATAAACACCATCTGTAACAACAACGCCATCATCAGGAATGAATGGTGAATTGTTGTAGGGATCATTTGCCGCTACGTCATACGTCATCAACCAACGATTTGCAAAAACCATTGCCGCTCCAGCGGTAATACTGCCAGAGTTAATGTCTGTAACCGTAAACGTACTTGAGTTTGTAACGGTTACTGCGTAGTTGCCGTTTGTTGCCGTACCGCCAGTGCCAGCAGCAAAGTCAATACCAATAACTTGCCCAGTGGTTAAGCCATGAGCACTTAGTGTAATGGTGATGGTTGTACCAGAACGACCATAAGTTGCTGTAGTCACCGGAGCAACAGTGGTATCAAACAACGTAACGTACCCAGCAGTCGCGGAGCCAGTAAATGAAATAGCTTTGACTCGGTTACGGCCAAGAACCATGAATCCACTGGCGTTTATATGCGCCTGTTTAACAGGGGTCTGATTCATAATTAATCTCCTTGTAAACGGGGGCCAAAGCCCCCTAGATCAATTACTGTTGGTTAGCGGGTTGAGCCATGTTGCCAGCAGAATCACGCACAATGTATGCAACGATCACAGTTGCAGCACCGGTCGATGAAGAGCCAGTAGTTGTGAATGTCAATGCTGCATCAGTAGCGCCAACGTTTGCTTGAGTAGGGGTAAAGCCAGCAGCAAAAGTAATTGGGTATGTACCAGCAGATGTGATAGTGGTTGCAGTAGCAGTGTCCACACCAGCAATGCTAACTTTCAGCGTAGTAGCTGAAGCAAACAAAGTGGTAGTCAAAATCTGAACTGAAGTAATTGCAGCACCAGCAGGGATGTAACCTGCGGAAATGCTACCTGTTGCCACTTGAGCGGCAGTCAGATTAAAAGTTTGAGCTACGATTGTGCAGCCGGTGTTTTGAACTGTGCCAGCAGTAGTGCCGGTAGTATTTTTGACAGTGCCCAAGAGCCAAGGGCCAAGGTGTGTTGCGAATCCCATGAGGATCTCCTTACATACAAGTTAAGTGCATCAATCGGTATGTCGTCAGCCGGGACTGTTTGATGCACCGGAAAGCCCGGATTAAGAACAATATACACCAAAAGAAAAAGGGGCACAAGGCCCCTTTTTCAGTTTCATCAGGACGAACCGGGTGAACCGAAGATACCCAGTGGGTCTGACACGCCGAAGCTATAACGCTCACGGGCTTTGTAACGAACGTTACCTGTGTCAAAGTCGCCATCCATGCTGTTAGACAGGGGTGAACGAACAAAGTGCTTCAGGCCGTTAGGTACGTCTGTTGTCAAGAACCAAGCATTGGTGTCGGTCAAATAGTGGTTAACAGTGTAACCTTCAGAGATCGAACCATTGTTCTTCAATGCGTTGATATCGTTGTCAGTTGTACCGACGCGGAGTTCGGTTTCCAACAAGCGAGTTGCAACGAATTGCAGTGCTGGGGGAATGATAAGCTTTTTAGGCTTAGCAGCGATCAACAAACCGCGCTCGTCTGTCCAAGCAGCGATCTGAATAACAGCGTTTTCCAACGATGTTTCATTCAAGTCAGCGCCTGTTGTAGGACGGTTGCTGTTAGTGCCGCCAGAGACAAGTGGGTGGGCTGTAGAACACAGAACCACGCCGTCGCCGTATGTTGGGCCGCCAGTGAAGGCGTTGTTCAACACATAAGCAGCTTTAACTTGCTTGGTGTAAGCCATACCACGGGCCAAAGCCTTGGTATAACGTGAAGACAAGCTGTCGTACAAGTTATCTTCCACAGCTTCCTCTGTGATGGAGAAGCCCATCGCAATGGTTTCGTGGGTGTAACGTGCAGTCCATGCCTCTTGTGCATTGTCGTACTGAATGGCGGAGCCCTCATTCTTGACAGGTGCAGCAGAGAAGCCAGAAAGCTTTGTCTCTTCTTCGAAGCTACGCTCTGATGTCTCAGTTTCGTAGATCTCTTTGTGCTCTTCGCCGTATTTAGCGTACTCAAGACCGAACAATGCGTTCAGACCGGGGAGCAACTCTTTAAGTAGTTGTGCGCGTGAAATAGCCATTTTAAGTTACTCCTTAAATACCGGTTGTACTGTTGTACTGCGCGGTGTTGAATTTAACGAGGAACTCGTAGTAAGTCGTGGCAGCTACGCTGGCGTTGCCAGTTGCAGTGTCAGGAATCACATCAACAACACGAACGGGAAGCGTATTTGTAGTGTTGGCGGAAGAACCGTCAATACCGTAATACGAGTCACCTGTGGTGGTGGAACCAACGTTAGCAACTAAAGCCACGTTAGAACCAACAATCGCACGGCTATAAGCTGTGGGAACAGTGGAACTAGCAACAGTAGCGCAAACACGGAACACTGCACTAGGATCATCCACAACAAAAGCAAAAGACATTGCTGTTGAAGTAGACACCGATGCGGGATAGTACTGGCTAAAAGTAGGTTGACTCAACGAATTGATGTAAGAACATCCAACCAACACACCAATGATGTTACCTGAGTCGGTAGTACTAGCAGCCACAATGTAGCCATTAGTGTCCACCTTGACGGTGTCACCGTTCAGGATCGCTGTTGCGTAGGAAGGGGCGATTGGGATTTGACGGATCGCTCCGGCGTAGGGTAGACCATCCAGTCGATTGACTGGCTTGAAACCGTACGTCTTGTCAATGGTAGGATATGCCATCGTTAGACTCCAAAATTAAGACCCAGAACCGAAAACTGAACCCTTAGTCACTGTCGTGCGTTTATCGCTAAACAGGGGCATACGAGCGTCGCTTTCGCGCATGAAGCTGTTATCTACTGATTGCATTTGCGAGTCGGAGAGTTTCCGATAGTGCGCATCGCGTTGTTCAATAAATTCAACAGGTGTTTTACAAAGGATAAGTCCACCGACTTCAATCGCATCTTTAAACCGAGAATTTGGATCGGCAAATGTATGCGCTTCAGGGTGATCAGAAGCCTTTACGGGCTCCCATCCTTCACGAAGTTTTGCGGAAACATTTCTAGCGTCACCCACACCACCCATGCTGGTGCGAATCCATCTCATAGCGTAACCAGGTTCCTCATCCACTTCTGGAAGAAGTTGAGGCGGAGTCCACTTTGCAGCAGGTCTGCTCTCTTTTTCACGAGTCTCAAGTTCACGCTTCAATCGATTTTGTTCAGCCATTTTTATTTCCTCATTTCTTCTGCAACCTTACGGGCGTACAGTTCCAATGGAACTCCCAACCGTTTGGCTAGTTGTACCTGCGTTGCGTTCAGCACGATTTTTCTAGGTGCAGTGCTGCGCGTTGCTGGTGCAACAACATTTGCTTTTGGCGAGCGCTGAGATGTTTGTGCATCAGCGGATTCCTCAGAAGCAAACTTCTCTGGGAATACTTGGCGAATCCTGCCGTTGAGTTTCCGGTAATACTCATCCGACTTTGGATCAATTCCATCCTCTACGACCAGCTTCTCATGCAACGCAAGCGCGTAGCCGGTCATTTCACGATCTTTCCCAAACCAGCTATTCCGGGCTTGCCAGTCAGCTGCTTTAGGATCAACCGCATTTGCTTGCGTGATTTGTTGAGTTTGTACATTAGATTTATCGTCTTGTAAAGGGGCGGGCCTAAAATTATTTACTCGCTCCGATTTGATCTTGGCAGAGGTTAGTTTGTCCTGCGCCGCAACCAAAGCATCTGAGTCACCAGCCTCATAAGCGTTCTTGTACTCTCGCTTAGCTTCTTCTACCTCTGCTGAGACAGTCCGTTTGGCCTGCTCCAATAGGGCTTCTTGGCTAGTACTAAGAGTACCTTTAAGCTTCTTGTTTTCTTCAATGATCGACTGCGCCAGACGCAAGGCTTCGTCTTTTTCACGAAATGCTGCTTCTTTGGCTCGTCTTTCGTCGTGATACCCGCGACCTAATTTAGACAGTCGTTCTTTAAGCTTGACATCAGAGTATTTGTCAAGTTCTTCTTCAGTGACTTCTTCAGGTGGTGTATCCAGTGGCTCACCACGGTTTCTGTCTGCGGGTGGCGTATCGTCAACAATCTCAATATCAAACTCGTCATCTTTAGCTTTTAAAGAAGAATTAGCTTTTTTCTCAGCTTCTTCTACTTCATCAGGAAAGAGATATTCTGTTTTTTCAATTTCAGCCATGATTTCTCCTTATGGGCGTTGAATACCGCGAGGGTCTTGAACTACTGCTTGGATAGAGTCATCATTGATCAAACGCCACTCTGTACCGTGTATTTTCATACGGGTGCCAGTATTGGGGCGGGTGATAATGAAATCTCCTACTTGGCACGCAGGCCCGGAGGGAAACCTCTTTTCATCTTTAAATGCGTCTGGCCCTATTTTGGCTACGAATAACACGGGGGAAAGTAGCTCCTCGTGGTACATGGCAGTAGCGGATTTAAGGATACCGGACTCACTAAATTCTTCTTCTGCTTTGGGAAGCATGCAAAGAACATGAAAAGTAGCAGGATCAGGAACCTGCTTAGCTTTCTCTTCAGCCGTCGCGGGAAGTACAGTGGCTGTGGCACCGTCTTGGCTTACGAGTATTTCACTCATTGTTTTGTCTTTCTATACGTTGTTTGAGGTCTTGAAGATTGAAATTGGCGTGGTCAAGACCCCTAATAACCCCCACCAATTCTCTATATTCGGCGTAGTCTTTAGCTGCGCCGGACATGAGTTTGTCTACCGCCGACTGGCGGAATTCATCGTTGTGCTTCTTAAGCAGTTCTATCTCTGTCATCTAACACCCCCGGGTTTGGGTTTAACAATGTTTTTAACCATGTCAGCTTTAAGCTTCTGAGTAGTCTGACGCTCTTGTGAGCCAAGGCGTTGCTGCTCTTTCTGCACGTCCATCATGATGCGCTGAGCCTCAAGCTTGAGTTTCTCTTGAGCCAACTGGATGTCAGCTTGAGTCTTAGCTGCACGAGTCTGTGCTTCTTGGGCCTTGATCTGCAACTCAGCCTGCTGCATCTGAATAAGCGGATCCTGCTGCATCTGCTGGTTCTTCTGTTGCTGAGCTTGCCCCACGTTCTGCTGGAGCAACTGAACTGAAGCCTGTGCCACAAGTTGAGACAACTGAACTTCAACTTCTTCAGGAAGTTTTGAGTTGGGTGGTGGGAGGGGTACGCCCAACTGCTCTTCAATCTTACGGCGATACGCAAACGCCAAGTGTTCAGAAATGTGAGCCTGAATAGCCCCCATCATCTGCTGAGCCGCAGGGTTCTGACCCATCGTCTGCATGATCATCGGATCCTGCATGAACGTTGTATGAGCCGCAATGTGTGCATCATGATCCTGATAGATAAACGCCTTCGTAGGCTCTCCTCGCAAGAACGCCATGTTCTCACTGATCGGATCACGCGGTGTCATATCGTCATCTATTGGCACAAGCTTCTCAGCATTTTTTACACCTAGCACTTCAATCATTTGCCTATGCAAAATTGGAAGGTCGTAAATCTGGGGCGCTTGAGCCGCCAACTGCATCACAGCCTGATACTGCATGATGCGTTGAGCCATTGTCGAGCTGTTGGGATCACTGACAGGTATAACTTCAACCATGTCGTAATCAGCCTGCATCGCAGTCGGATCACCTGCTACTGGGTCGTAGTCGTAGCTTGCGGGCGCGTGATCTCTAATGATGTTTTTAAGGAGCTTAAACTCCTCTTTCATTGAGTTGTGAACACGGGCTTGCACCGCACCCATGATCTTAAGTTGTCGCTCAAGAAGAGCAAGCGTTGTACCCACGGGAGCCTGCGCACTCATGTCACTGACTTTCATGTCAGCAATAGAGCCAAGGCGACGACCTTCTTCTGTGATTTGATTTAACAACCCAGCCAGAACCTGTGAAGGTTCCTTGTATGGCAAGGTCATGATGTTGTCTTTGATAGAACCGCTTGGGATATCTACATCACGGAATTCTCCGGGAGCAATCGGTGTATCGTCACCCTTGTTAAGGCGCAGACCACGAGACTTCAAGCCACCGGGTAAGTTGCTTAGAGTACCCGCATCAACAAGTTGCCTGATAAGAGAAGTGCCAGCGCGAGCATAACCACCAATAATATGGATGAGACCCATGCCGTAAGCACCAAAGCCCGGTACATAGTCGTACTGAACCAAGTGCTGACGCTTTGCATAAGTCTCGTCATCTTCTTCCCAGTTTCGGTAGATGGCCAAGACTTTAGTTGTGCCGCGATCAATTGCAATGATGTATGGAAGAGCGATCTCATCTTCATGCTCATACCCCTGTAAGTTCCAATCAACTTGAATCTCAGCGATCTGATAGCGGTCATCGTCAGTGACTGAATAGCCCTGTTCTTCCGCTTTTTTCTTCTCCACATCAGTATGAATCTGAACAGGTTCGCCCAAATCTACATCACGATAAAAACCACTGACCTGTAGTTTTTTTACATCATTCTTTGTCTTACGCATCAAGTGCGTTACACGCTCAGCAGTTCTTGCTCCGCTTGAGCCATAAGGAATGATCACATCTTCAGCAGGAACAAAAAGAGATACTTGCCTTCTCATGCCCGGGTCGTAGTACACCTTCTTAAACGCTGAGCCAGCAAGTCCCAAGTTAAACAGCATGCGTTCATGCTCTGGTCTGTACTCGGGCATCTCCTCAGTGAGGCGGTAGTTCATATCCTCACGAACGCGGTTTGCTGCCTCCTCTTTAAGGCGATCAATTGCACCGATAATTTCCGTCTTGACCGGGCCCGCAGCAGGGAACGTTTCAGTGATAGTCTCACTCTGGAAGCGGATCGCGGCCTCAGTAAGAACGGTTGAAAATACTCCACAAGCCCCATTCCAAGGTTCCGTTCTTTCCTCATATTTCATCCCCAATACTTCAAGACCTTTAACGTACGTTTCAGTCCAGTCTTTGCGTGAATTAATGTCTGAATCAACATACTCCATTAACTCAGTTGCAAGAGCGCCCAACTCACTGTCGTCCATGTCCTCGGCTAAGTTCCTATTAAAGTCATCACTGACTTCTTTACCCGGCTCAAGCGTAATCTCCATAGAGCCATCAGCCAGCGTGACAGCATCAGGGTTATCAATCACAATTTCAAGATCAGGCTCACCCATGCCCATCAAATCTGGAAGTCCCCCATCAGCGGGGTAAAGAGCTTTGTCAATGTTGCTGGTAGCCATATCTATCCTTAATAGTAAGCAGCTTTCTTGCTGCGAAAGTATCTAATTTCTTCTGGCTCATCAGTCGGCAACCGTATGAACCCGCCTTGTCTAAACCGCAGTAACGCCTGAGTTGTTGAGTCAACCAAGTCATCATTAGTGCCAGATGGAAAGTCATTGCATTCCTCAATA